>WNGO01000158.1_pt1 | contig 41058 bp, 32 predicted proteins | sample 5400511 | NCBI WGS metagenome assembly WNGO01 (sample SAMN13153380, study PRJNA577476) | soil metagenome | isolation source: 20 cm soil or saprolite under Garry oak tree replicate 2 | place: USA:California | collected 2016-06-15 | reverse complement strand
TGCCTGAAAACCGTTTCCAAGAGGACTCGGAACGACTGATAGCTTCAAAATAAGCAAAAAGCAACACTGCGAGGAAAACAGACCATCACAAAGTCTGAATCGCTCACTCAACTTGCCCCTGGTGAGAAAAGGCGGCTAGTGCGGCGCTACTTACGCCCGCGCTTGGACTTCATGTTGATCTCGGGCCAGCGAGCGAAGATCGAGGTGGTGAGGCCGCCGCGTGGGGTGAACTCGCCGCGGACCACGCACCATTCGGGCCGAACAGCTTCGACGATGTCGCGGAGGATTTTGTTGACGGCATTTTCGTAGAAGATCCCAAGGCTGCGGTAAGCGAGGAGATACATTTTCAGCGCTTTCAGCTCGATGCAATCTTTTTTCGGCATGTACTGGATGGTGATGGTGCCGAAGTCGGGCAGGCCGGTCTTGGGACAGACGGAGGAGTATTCGGGAAAGCGCGTGGTGATAATGTAGCCGGGAAATTGATTGGGCCAAGCCTCGAGCGCGGGCAATTTTGCGTTAATGCCGGCGCGAGCGTGTTCTTCGGTGTAGTCGGGCATGAGGGCTCCTCACGATCATTGTATCGCGGGTCTTTGTATTGCGTATTGCGGCCGGGACATCACAGCGATGAGTCTTGCCAAACGAAGACTCGGTAGTGGTCAGCTTGAATTTTGACCGCCATTGTCACGATTAAGAAAATTTCAAACTGCACCACTACCGAAAACTGCGCTTGCTTGCGCGCGATTTCCAGGCGTGCGAAAATCGTTTTCTGCCTGAACGACAATGGCGATATCGTCTAAGGGTTAGGACGTAGCCCTCTCAAGGCTAAAATCCGGGTTCGAATCCCGGTATCGCTACCAAGCCTGCCTTCTAGAAGTTCTGCACAGCAAGCCAAAGTGGACTGCAGCTGCTGCAAACTTTTGAATCCTTTGCATCAGGTCTTTTGATTGACGCTCGGAATACCCACGGGATACCCTAGTGGGCCGGCTGGTCCCTTGCCGGCGAAGAGTGCCCCGAGGTTGTGTCTTATCCCACATTGAGGAGATTCATGTCGAACGAACTGCGAAATTTTCTCGCCCTTTCCTATGATGAGCTGGAGCAATTGAATCTGAAGGCCAAGGAGCAACGCCAGAAACGAGTTGCGACGCACAAGATTCAGGAAGAACGCCTGAAGTATTTGACGGACGAAAAGCGCATCAAGGCCGTGACGGTGCTGTTCAGCGACCTGGAAGGCCGGCTGCACATGCTCGATTACGACAAGAAATTCTTGATCAAGAGCTGGGACAATTTGACGTTCGACGGATCTTCGATTCGCGGATTTACGGCGCAGCGCGAAAGCGATTTGCGGCTGGCGATGGATTGGGGCGCGTTTTACTGGGCGCCCGCGGATGTGTTCGGATCGGGCAAGGTCCTGGTTTTCGGACACGTGATTGATAAAGACGGTTCGCCTTACGCGGCGGACATTCGCGGAGTGCTGAAGGGGTACGCGGACGGCCTTCACGAGAAAAAAGGCTACACACTGAACGCCGCCAATGAAATCGAAGGATTTCTTTTCAGAGGCCAAAACGCGGAGCGCAATTACAACGAAACCGGAAAATTCGAATACGTGAATACGGGCGGTTACTACCATTCGCTGCCGGGCGATCCGCTGCGCACGTTTATTGATACCACTGCGGAAGTGCAGCGAGCGATGGGCTTCCAGAACGAGAAAGATCACCCGGAAGTAGCGCCATCGCAGTTCGAAATCAACTACGGCTATGGCGAAGTCGTCTCTGCCGCGGATCAGATTCAACTTTACAAGCTGATCTGCCGCCAGGTGGCCACGAACATAGGCTTCACCGCATGCTTCTTGCCGAAGCCGGTGGTCGGCGTCAACGGCAACGGGATGCACACCAACGTTTCTGTCAGCAAGGACGGCAAAAACCTCTTCTGGGATCCTAAAGGCGAGGAGAAGCTGAGCAAATTCGGCTGGGATTTCGTGGACCGCATTCTCAGCCATGGCAACGACATCTGTTTGCTGATCAATTCCAGCGTCAACGCGTACCGTCGGCTGGACCCGCACTTCGAGGCGCCCAACCAGCTGAATGCTTCGGCGGTCAACCGCGGCGCGATGGTGCGCATCCCTATCGGCAACGAGAAGAGCATGCGCACGGAAGTGCGCGCCGTTGCTCCCGACTCCAACCCGTACATGGTCATGTATTCCATTTTCAAGACCGGCCTCGACGGGGACATCGCCAAGATCAAAAACCTGCGCTCAGCCCAGCGCTACCTCCCGGACAACATTTATACCGCGCTGGAAAATTTCGAGAAGGCGGAATGGACCACGGCGCTCTTTGGAGCAGACGTCAAGGGCCGCTATGCAGATCTGAAGCGAGCCGCGGCAGACCGCTGCCCGCGCTCCCTTGGGACTGTTGTGAAGGTGCCCGAAGTGCAGTTTCATCACGAGGTGTACAACCAGTTCCTTTGGAACCAGTTTTAGAAATATCTCTGCAAATGCGGTAGACGACGCCTCCGGTTGTGCCGGGGGCGTTTTTTTTTTCGTGCATTTGAGGTCTGGTGATGTGGAGGGTTCGACCGAGTCTAGCCCGAGGAACCCCGATGAATGTTTACGGTGAGGTTTGGAACAATTGAGATCTTTCGCTCCGCTCAGGATGACAACGGTGAGAGAGCCGAGATTAAGTTGACGCTAAATGTGTGACGGTCAAGAATTTCGGGTTAATTGTTCTTTCCGTAGGGACGGGAAGCGGTGATCGCTTTTCCCTCGGTTACGGTGATGGTTTGGCCGGCCGGGACGTTCGAAAGGCGATCGAGCTGGCCGCTGGGCCAGTGAATTTCGATGGTGTCGGCTTTTTCATTGCGGGCGAGACCGAAGGTTAAGGCGAGTTCGCTGGCGGAAAGATAGCTGGAGCCGCTGCGAAGCATTTGAGTTTGCGTTTCGCCGCCGGCGGTGAGTTTGACGGTCGCGCCGATGCCGTTACGATTGGATTTTGTGCCGATAAGTTTGATGCGCAGACTGCGATTCGACGCGGCGGCGCCCTGAGCCTCATTTCGAAATAGATAAACCGGGCCGCCATTGGTGGAGAGCAGCAGGTCCAGGCGGCCGTCGTTGTTGATGTCGGCGTAGGCGGCGCCGCGCCCGACGCGGGGTGAAGCGAAGGCTGGCCCAAGTGATTTGGTGACTTCTTCAAATTTTCCTTTGCCGACATTACGGAACAGGTGCGGCGGCATGGCGTATTTCACGTTCGCTTGGACGCGCTGAATGTCCGCATCGATGTGGCCATTGGCAACGAGAACGTCGGGCCAGCCGTCGAGATCGTAGTCGAAGAAAAAACAGCCGAAGCCGAGAGTGAGCAGGGAAGCGCGGCCGATTTCGGAGCGCGGAGCTTCGTCAACGAAGAGGCCTTTTCCTTCGTTGTGGTAGAGCGAGAGCATCTGGTTCGAGAAATTGGTGATCAAAAGGCTGGGGAAACCGGAGTGATCGTAGTCAGCGGCGTCCACACCCATGCCGGCGCGGGCTACGCCGTCTTCGCTGAAAGCGATTCCGGCGACGACGGCTTTTTCGGTGAAAGTGCCGTTACCATTGTTGCGATAGAGCTTGTTGGGCTGAGTGTCATTTGAAAACAAGAGATCGGGCCAGCCGTCGTTGTCAAAATCGAGCACGGCGACACCGAGAGTTTTCGACGTGGGATCACCGAGACCGGCTTTTTGCGTGACATCTTCAAACGTGCCGTTACCACGATTGTGCCAGAGACGAACGGAAGTCCCTTTGTAGGATTCCGGAGTGCAATACGATTTATTCTTGCCGTCGAGTGTGCAGTACAGGTCGGTCTCCGGCGTCCATTGGACATAGTTGCCGAAGACGAGGTCCAAGTTGCCATCCTTGTCGTAGTCGACCCAAGCGGCGCTGGAGCTGAATTCTTTCGGTCCGAGCAAGCCCGCTTTTTGCGTCACGTCCGTGAACGTGCCGTTGCCATTGTTGTGGAATAGATGGCTCTGGCCGTAGGCGGTGACGAAAAGGTCGTCGTAACCGTCGTTGTCGTAGTCGCCGACGGCAACACCCAGTCCAAACATCTCGACGTCGAGCCCGGCCTTATGGGTTACCTCGGTGAAGGTGCCGTCATGATTGTTGTGATAGAGCTTGGGCGTCGAGTGCTTCTGGGCGTGGCCGGGCCAGTCCATGCCGTTTACAAGAAAAATGTCAGGCCAGCCGTCATTGTCGTAATCGATGAAAGCGACGCCGGGTCCCATGGTTTCCGGCAGGAATTTCTTGCCGAACGCGCCATTGTTGTGAACGAAGCGGATTCCGGCAAGTTGCGTGACGTCGCGAAATTGAATCGTGGAGGTTTCTGGCGTCGCTCCGATTCCTGTTTTTCCGGCGAGAATTATGGCCAAGGCAAGGACTAGAATTGCTGCGAGCGAACGCTTCACTATTCCCCCGAGATTCATTCGCGGCCGACGCCGAGGGCATCGGCCGCGCGATTGATGTAGTTAAACCAAGACCCGATTAGAGTGATCTGCAGGATGCCACGGTCGTCGAAGCCAGCGGCGCGGAGCCTGGTGTGATCTTCCGGGCCGCACCGCGTGGCATCTTTCGTAAGCTTCACGACGTAGTCCAGCATCGTGCGGTCCTGCTCGCTGATGGGCGCCGTGCGATAGTCGGTCTGCAGCGCTTTGACCATAGTTTCATCCAGCGTGACGCGACGCAGAAACTCTGCGTGTGACTCGATTCAATAATGGCAGCGGTTGATGACCGAAACCATGGTGGCGATCATTTCATGCTGATGCCGCTTTAGAGGCAGGTCCGGCGACATGAGCGCGCCAAAAGTGCCGAACGCATGGAAGAGCACGTCCGGAAGAAGCGAGTGGCTAGCGACGATACCGGACGTCTCGCCGCTGTTCACGGGATGGACAGGAGTGGCGTATTCGATGGGGTAGAGCTTGCGCTGCGCCTCGATTGCGTTCTTCAGGCGGTGGTCTTCTTCCATTGGAACGGTTTTGATCCAGGTCACGAGGAAGGCTCCTTGAGTGAGGATGGGTTTTGGCGACAGGGGTGCAGCCTGCCGCGGCGGGCGCACCTATAAAACACGCGACACGATGTTACGGAGCCAAGCACTCAGTCCCTACCGCTGGGCGGGGCGGCTTGTCGAGTTGCGCGGGCCGCTGATGACTTGGGGTTCTGGCTAAGTTGGTGGCTGGGCGCTGGGGCGATGCTTACGTGTTCGTGGATGGCTTGGCGCTCGTTGTTGTCTTCGGGATGCGTCTGGCGGTACGGGCCGGTAATAGCTTGGGCCGATTCGTCAGCCTTGAAGCGCAGATAGCGGGCTTTGTGTTCGTTGGCCTTGGCGTCGTTGCCGAGGCCGTTGTAGCACAGCATCAGATTGTAGTGAGCTTGCAGATCTTCAGGATCGATCGAAAGCGTTTGCTCGAATTCCTTGACCGCGTCGGCGTAGCGCTTCTGAAGAAAGAGGACACGGCCAAGTTCGTTGCGCACAACGCGGTCGCGTGGAAATTGCGCGAGCACGGTACGCAAGTGAGTGATTGCGCCGTCGTAATCGCCGTCTTCCTTTAAGGCACGGGCGTAGAAGTAATTGGTGCGCCCTAGTTGCGGACTGATAGCGAGAGATTTCTCCAGGACCTTACGCGCGCCAGCGGTGTCTCCCTCCTGAAGCAGGGCGCGGCCGATGTTGGTCCAGCCGTCGGGATTTTGCGGATCGGCTTCTGTGATTTTCTCGAAGGCCGCGGCGGCGGCTTTCAAATCGCCCTGCAAGAAAAGACCGATGCCGTAATCGTTCCAGCGGGTCCAGTCTTCCTTGGTCGTGACCGTCTTTGGCTGAGGCGCGGGAGCGGTTCGCGGAAGAACGCTGAGAGTCTTAATGTCCTCGGCAATGATCGTGATGGGAACGTCGGGGATAGTCTTGAGGTTGCCGGAGACATTCGAGGTGTCGCCGTTAAAAGTCCACTGGCGGTCATCATAATCAGGCGTGGTTTTAATGCGATTAGTCAGCGGAGTATTTGGAAGAATTTTAGATTGCTCGACACCCGCGAAAGAGAAATGCGTATTGAACCAGCTGAACTTGCGATAGTTCAGCTTGGCATGGAGCGTAATCCTGTCGCCGGCATTGTCAGGAATGTGAAGACGATAGTGCGCGGTATCCGCGGCGCCTGGCGGGATCAGATGAACGTAAACCACGGAGCGAGTGGCCCAGGCGTTGCGCTTATTGACGGGATTGCCGTGGCCGTCGATCTGCAAAGAACGATAGAAGTGCGCTCCAGGCTCGACGGGACCTTTGCCGTCGTCTTCGACTTTACCGCTCCAGAAAAGTGTTTGGCCTTTTTCGTCGGTGGCCTGCAGCTCGAGCCAGACATCGAAGGCGTCTACGGTGCCGCCGGGGAAAAAGTGGCCGACTTTGCGCGTGCGCACAACCACATCGACGCGGGCGTCATCGCCGCGGCGCACGGCTGCGTCGGTGCGGTCGATGGGAGCGGTAATGGGGCGGACTTCGCCGGCTGGGCCTTTGGGCAGCGAAGTATCTGATTCTTCGCCGACAGCGAAGGTGGTCGAGAGTTCCGACTTTCCAAATTCGGTGCGCGCTGGGACGTTTGTTTCTTTGCCTGCCGGCGAAACCGCGAAAATATCCACGCTCAGCTGTTTGTCTTGCAAAAACTTTTTGGCGAACTCGTATTGAGCCTGGTCCTGGTTGGCTGTGGGGACGGCGGTGTTCGCGCCGGGAAAGCGATGCGAATGCACGAGCCCGTTCACATTGCCGTCATCGACCGAAGGGACCGCAGGCATGTGGCAATCGGCGCAGTTCATGGGCGATTTGGGATAGTAAAAGGCGCGCGCGCCTTGGCCGGAAACGCCGCTGGCTTGCCAGTTGTCATATTCATTGAAGCCGCGAATCCAGCGGTAACGATTCACGGGGACATCGAGGTGGACTTTGTGGCAGGAAGAGCAGAACTCCGCAGTATCCGCGCGCATGAAGGGCTTCAGAAAAGTGCGGCGGTGCGGCTCCGGATTGAGGCGAACGACGAAATCGTGCAGCTTTCGGACGAAAGGATTTTCGCTGGCGGCGAGTTCATGGAGCTTCGGATACTCGAGGAAAAAATCACCCTGGCCCATGGTGCTCTTCACTTCCACGATGCTGTGGCACATCAGGCAGCCGAGGCCGGCGCGCGCTTCCGGGCGGTCCACGATCTGCTTGATAGGCGTATCGAAGAGGCCACTGTAGAGCAGCGCGGGATCGTGGCAACCAGCGCACCACTTGGAGGAGCGCACGCCGGCGACATCCTGCATGTATTCAATGCTCTTGCGGTACCACTGGTTGTTGAAGGAAGAGAAATGATGCATCGAGCTGTCCCATTGCTTGTAGATGTCGGCGTGACAGCGCTGGCAGGCGTCGGATTTCATAAAATATTTGGAAGGAATGTTGCCGCCATGTTTGGTTTGCGCGGAACTGGGGAAGAACTTGCCCTGAGGGCCGTCGCCTTCACGGTCCATGGATTCGGGCGGCATCAGGGGATTGGAGATGCGATTCGTGTTCTTCCAGGCGACTTCGCGCGTCCACCACGCGCCCGCGCCGATGGCCGTGGTCAGGAGCGTCAGTGCGGCAAATCCCAAGCTACGCTTGAGGACGCTGTCACCCAGCCGCCTTTTTGAAATAAGCCAAGAGGTTACCAGGAAAAGCGAGCCGAGAACGCAAAGCGCAATATGGGCATACAGCCACGGTTTCAGCCGAAGGGGCGTGCCGATTTTGACTAACACGATTCCGAGAAGCGCTCCCGCAGTAAGCGAGGTCCAGCCGAGACGGGCCAGAAGAGATTCGTTACGGAGCAATCGAGCGGCGTGAAAAAAGAGGAGAAGCGTTAGGGCAATTCCGAGCGCGACATGAAACAAATCCACAACGAAGTAAGAGATAGTGGCCGAGGGATATCCGTACAGATAAACGGCGCTGAGCGTCAGCGGAACCAGGACTCGCGATAACCACCGCTTTACAACTTCGATTTGCATCATCTCCACCTGCGTGCGCGGTTTGCGGTTATCAATAAAGCGGCCGGATGTTTGAACATCCGGCCGCAATTCAGTTTGGGGTGCCCCGAAGCGAGCCAGAATATGGCCGGGCTGGAGGCGACACAACTTGTGCGAACACTTATAGGTATTCGCGCGGAGGCTGGCAATAATGTAAAAGGATTAGAAGTTCGCGCCTGCATCTATCCCCTTTGTTTCTATGCAGTTATACGTCTTTCCGGCGCGCAAATCTTTATACTCCTCGGTGCGACCGCTAGGCCAGTCGATCGCTAGGCGATCGATTTTTTCGTGCGAGCCGAGGCCAAACGTTACCGGCAATTCCGATTGCGAAAGATAGCTGGAGGCGCCGCGGACGATCCGCGATTGCGTTTGCCCCTCGAGGAAAATGCGGACAGCGGCGCCAATCGCATCGCGATTCGACTTTGTGCCCTGTAGATGAAATCGAATGCTGCGGGAATGCGCCTCTTGATCGGTGCGGTACAAATAGGCCGGGCCGTTGTTGGTGGTCATCAAGATGTCCAGGTCGCCGTCGCGGTCGAAATCACCGAAGGCAAGGCCGCGGCCGACTTTTGGAGATTCGAAACCGCCTCCAACCTGGCCGGCAACGTCGCGGAATTTTCCGCCGCCTGAATTCAGAAAAAGCTGGGGTGGCTGCGCGTAGCCGACGTTGCCGCGGATGTTTCGAACGGTTTCATCAATGTGGCCGTTGGCGACGGCGAGGTCCAGAGCGCCATCGAGGTCGACGTCGAGGAACATGCAGCCGAAGCCTAGGGTGTTTCTGGAGGCCGCGCCGACGCCAGAGGGAACGGAGACGTCGTCGAAAACTCCCGGAGACGTGGCGCGGTACAGGCCGATCATTTCGTTGTCGAAATTCGTGATGGCGATGCCGGGCCCGCCCGAACCATCGAAGTCTCCGGTGTCAACGCCCATGCCAGCGCGGGCTTTTCCTTCAGAGCTGAAAGCGAGGCCAGCTTCGACGGCGACATCCTTGAATTTGCCGTTGCGCAGATTGCGGTACAACTTGTTGGGTTGCGTGTCGTTAGCGACGAGCAGATCCGGCCAGCCGTCCTGGTCGTAGTCAAACATCGCCACGCCGAGAGATTTTGAGCTGCTGTCAAAGATACCGCTGGTGGCGGTGACATCTTCGAAAGTTCCGTTGCCGCGATTGTGGAAGAGCCAGCAGGTATCGCCGCGATAGGCTTCGGGCGTGCAATAGGATTTGTGCGTGCCGTCGAGGCTGCAAAAAACGTCGTGCTCAGGGGACCAACGCACATAGTTGCAGACGAATAGATCGAGCAAGCCGTCTCGGTCATAATCAAACCATAGGGCGGAAGTGCCGAAGCCTTGATGCCCGAGGAGGCCGCTGGAACGTGTGGCATCCACGAACGTCCCTTTGCCGGTGTTGCGAAAGAGACGGCTCTGGCCGACGCAAGTGATGAAAATGTCGGAGAATCCGTCATTGTTGTAATCGCCGACGGCCACTCCCATTCCGTAGAGCTCGACCTCGAGGCCTACGGCGCGGGTCACGTCGGTAAAAGTTCCGTTGCGATTGTTGCGGTAGAGGCGAAGAGTAGATCGTTTGCGCTTGTGGCCGGGCCAGTCCATGCCATTGATTAGAAGAATGTCTTGCCAGCCGTCGCTGTCGTAATCGAGGAACGCGCAGCCTGAGCCCAGCGTCTCAGGGAGCAACTTGCCGCCATAAGCGCCGCTATTGTGGTGAAACTGGATTCCCGCTGCGTTGGTAACGTCGGTCAGGCGGAATCCCAGGGGAGCGGCTGAATTCGCCAACGCCCAGGATGGCGCAGCTGCGGTGGTTAGTCCTGCGCTGATGGTTGAGAGAAGAAAATCGCGCCGCTTCACGGCAAGTTCACCAAACCATTTCGAATCGCGTAGACCACCAGCTCCGCCGTCTTGTGAATCCCCAGCGTGTCCATGATATTGGCGCGGTGGACGGCGACGGTATTCACGCTGAGATTTAAGTCAGCGGCTATTTCCTTGTTCGATTTGCCGGCTACGATGTGCTGCAGGACTTCGAGTTCGCGTGGAGTCAGGCCTCCACCGCGCTCGCCTTTGAGCGTGTCCGGGCGCGAAACTTGCGGGTCGAGCACGGTCATTCCGGCCGCGATGCTCTTCACCGCGCTGACCAGGTCGAGGTCGATCGCATTTTTCAGCACGTAGCCGCGCGCGCCCGCTTCGAGCGCCTGGCTTACCAGGGTTTCCTCGGAGTGCATGCTGAGCATCAGGATGCCGGCTTCCGGAAATTTCTCGAGGATTTTTCGTGTTGCTTCAATGCCGCTCAGCTCTGGCATCGCGCAGTCCATCACGGTGACTTTGGGGCGCAATTCGCAGGCCAGGCGGACGGCTTCTTTGCCGTCACTGGCCTCACCAACGACGGAGATTCCAGGGTCGTCTTCCAACATGCGGCGAAATCCGCGGCGGACCAGCGCGTGATCGTCCGCGAGAAGAACCGTTATCTTATGCGCCATTTGGCATCCACTTTGACTCTGGGAATCTGGAGGCGGACTTTGGTGCCACCTTGCGGATGCGGCGAGATCATCAGCGTACCACCGATTAATTCAGCCCGCTCCCGCATGCCTACCAGGCCGATCCCGCGTTGCGATTTCTCTCTCACGAAACCCTTGCCATGATCTTCCACTTCAAGCTCCAGTGAATCCGGAGCGAATCTCAGCCAGATCCAGGCATCGTTAGCTCCGGAATGCCGGCTCACATTGTTGAGCGCTTCCTGCAGCACACGATAGATGTGCACACCGGCGCTCGTCTCCACGGGAAACGGCTGTCCGGTTTTTTCGTAATGAAGCGCGAGGCCAGTTTGCCGGCCCGCCGTGGGAATATACCAGTCGAGGGTGCTTTCCAAACCGGCTTCTTCGAGTAGCACGGGGTGAAGGGCCTGGGAGAGCGTACGGATATTATTTAGCGTCGATTGCGCGATCTCCTGCACTTCTTTCAAATCTTCACGCAGAGGCGAACCTTCCGGGGTGTGCTTGCCGACGCGTCCCAGCATCGAACCAATCGCGGTCAGGACTTGGCCGAACTCATCGTGCAATTCGCGGGAAATGTGTCTCAGCGCGGATTCCTGTGTCGAAATCAGTTTCTGCGCCAAGTCGCTGCGCTGCTCGGAGAGTTCGGCGAGTCGCGCAAAAATCTGGCGATTGCTGCGAATGAGGTACAGGCTTGTCAGAAGAATCGCGATGAGCGTTGCCGCCAGGAAAATATAGAGCTGGCGCTGCACGCCGTCGTAAATCTGGGCGATGCGCGCGGCGGCTTGCTCTTCGCCTTCGTTGTTCTCCACGAGCAGACGCGAAACCGCGGTGCTGAGAGCTTGCTGTCGAGCCTGCAGCGAGAGCCGAATCTGCTCGCGCGCTTCCGACTCTTTTCCGTTCTGCGCGAGCGCGAACATGCGGTTGACGGCGTCCCAGAACTGCGCCACTGATTGAGAGAGATAGCGTCGCTGGTCCGGTGTGCGGTTCGCTCCCGCGAGACTTTCTTCGAGTTTCAAGCCGGCGTCCAAGTCCAGGTGAATGCGTTCGAATTGAGCGGTCCATGCCGTCAGCGGATAAGGTTCGGTGGTATCCAGCATGTCACGCATGGCCAACGCGATGGAATTGAGATCGTTCTGAATGCGCAGGAGTTGCAAAGAGTCTTTCCGGTTGCGGTCCACCATTTCGCTCTGAAGTTTGCGCAGCCCGGCGAGCTGAACAGTAATGTAAGAAGCGTAGGCCAGCACGGCGGCGAGCGTGATCACCAGCCCCAAGAGCAGCCCGTTTGTGGGTAAACGCTGCGAGGATGCGGCATTCTGCACGGCCTAAGAATACCTCAGGCCGCCGTCTGCCGGCCCAGCAGCAGCACCAAGCCAATCAGGACAATCGCGCCGGCCAGAGGGACGAGCAATCCTACGTGCAAGCTGCCGGAATATTTGGAGACTGCTCCGATCAAGCCAGGGCCTGCTGATCCTCCGAGAGAGGCGAGCGCAAAGAGGATGCCTCCAATTTTTTTCGCGGCGGCCCCATACCATCGCGAGAGCCAGGCAATAAAAATAGGGTAGACGCTCGCGCACCCCAATCCGGCCAGAAAGACCGTCGCAGTGGCAATCGGGAGCGATCTGGATGCGATCAACAATGCCGTGGCTGCTGCCGCCAGGCTCAGAGCGCCCAGCACTATTTTTCTTTCGGCCAGATGCCGCAGAAACAGAGGTGCGGCGGCGCGACCGGAGGTGAGGCCGGCATAGAAGAACATCGGCGCCAGCGTAGTCATGCCGGTGATGCCGTTGGCCAGCCGCTTGGCGTATTCTGCGGACCAGATGCCAACGCCGTTTTCCATGGCCACATAAATGAAAAACATCGCGGCCAGGGCGATGGTGACTCCTAGCCCGACGGCAGCGGATGCCGCTCCAGAGGTATTTACATTGTGTTTTTGCATGCCGAAGGAAACGAACAACAGGCCCAGGACGAGAACCCCACCGAAGACAGCCGTTCCCAACAGCAAGATACCAAGCCCATCGCGCTTCAGCGCCAGAGCAATCAATGGGGAACAGATCATTGCTCCCGCACCCCACGCGAAATTGAGCTGGTTCAGGAGTGATGCACTCTTAGCTCCTCCCAATTCCGCAACGAAGAGATTTGTACCAGGAGTGATTAACCCATAGCCCAAACCGAAAGCCGCGGTTGCGGCCAGAGCTTGTGCGTGTGTGTCTGCATTGAGGGACGCAAGGCCTCCGCCCATGAGCGCGTACCCCATGACCAAAGCTGGACGGTATCCCCACCACGCAGCAATCGCGCTGGATGCCAGAGTGCCCCCCAATGCGGCCAGGAATTGAATCGTCGAGAAGAGACCAGCTTGGCCGTCATCAAGAGACCATCTGCGGATAAAGATGGGAAGCATAGGGCCGACGATGGTGGTTGCAATTCCGCTCAGAACAAATCCTGCGAAGAGCAGGATGAGCAGGTTACGGTGTCCTTGTGCTTCTGTGACGGCTGGATTTTGCTCGCCCATGGGTGACTCGCCATTCTGAAGGACGCGGCAGTTTCAAGCAACTTTGCGTTTCTGGAAAATCCTTCTGCTTGAAATTTGAAAGTTCGATACTCTTTAGCGTCCACTTTTCTGGAAAGATGGGTACCCATGATTGAAGTCGGACTCGTAGGATTCGGCCTTGCTGGCCGCGCGTTTCATGCGCCAGTGATTCGCGCAGTGCCTGGTTTGTACCTTGCTGCCATAGTGCAACGCAGCGGCACTGCGGCGGCGGAGAAATATCCAGACGTTCGAATTGTACGGAGCCTGGATGAATTGCTGTCGATTGAGGAGATTCGCCTCGTGGTGATTGCCACTCCGAACGAGACGCACTATCCCTTCGCGCGGCAATGCCTGGAGGAGGGGCGAGATGTGGTTGTCGATAAGCCGTTCGCGACAACTCTTGAAGAAGCCAAAATGCTTGTGCAGCTTGCGAAAAAAACTGGCCGCTTTCTAACTGTCTATCACAACCGCCGCTATGACGCTGATTTCCAAGCAATCCGACAGCTTGTCGAGGCCGGCACGCTGGGCCGCATCGTACGGTTTGAAACTGCCTATGACCGGTATCGCCCGCAGCTCAAACCTGGCGCCTGGCGAGAGGCCGCTCGTCCAGGTAGCGGAATTCTTTTCGACATCGCTCCACACTTGATCGATCACGCATTCGTTCTGTTCGGCTTGCCGGAAGCCGTGACGGCGGATGTTCGCATCGAACGCGAAAGCGCCCTCGCCGACGATACTTTTGATATTACGCTCCACTATCCGAACAGCATGCGCGCGGTTCTTCGATCGAGCATCCTTGCTGCTGCGCAGCGCCCACGGTTTGTGTTGCTAGGTACGCAGGGAGGTTTTGTGAAGCAAACTTTCGATCCACAAGAAATGAATCTTCGGCGAGGTTATATTCCGGAAGACAAGCCCTGGGGATGTGAACCGGAAGAAAATTGGGGCGTGCTCACCATTCCGAAAGGAGATAGGTTCGAACAGCGGCGCATTCCCTCGGCCACTTGCGATTACCGCGATTACTATTCGAACGTCCGCGACGCCATTCTGGGACGCGCCGAGCCTGCCGTGACTCCCGAATATGCATTGGACGTCATGCGCACGCTAGAGCTGGCGCGCGAGAGCAGCACAAAGCGCTGCACCATTCCGTGGTGACGCCCAAAATCTCTCCCTAACCATACTTTTCAGCAAGCAGCGAAGAACTTCCGCGTATAATCTGTTTTCTCTGCGCTTGGGAAGGAGCGGCCCTCAGCCAATGACTATTGAACTGGCACCCTCGATACTCTCCGCAAACTTCGCGCGGCTGGGCGAAGAGGCGAAAGCGGCGCTCGACGGCGGCGGCACGGTGATCCATTGCGATGTGATGGACGGCCACTTTGTCCCGAATCTCACGATTGGGCCGCTGGTTGTGGCTTCGCTGCGGAAGGCCCTTCCCAACGCGACCTTCGATTGTCATCTGATGATCGAAAACCCCGATGAATTCATTCCTGCTTTTGCGGAGGCAGGCGCGAGCTGGATCTCCGTGCACCAGGAAGCGTGCGTGCACCTTCACCGCACACTGCAGCTTATCGAATCGCACGGTTGCAAGCCGGCGGTGGTCCTGAACCCCGCAACGCCAGTGCACATGGTGGATGAAGTGTTGGACATGGTGCACCACGTTCTGATCATGTCCGTGAATCCGGGATTCGGCGCGCAAAAATTTATTCCCGGCGCGCTCCACAAGGTTAAGACTCTTGCCGAAGTGCGTGAATCGCTGGGGCTATCTTTCCGGATCGAAATTGATGGCGGCGTGGCGCCCGATACCGTGGGCGACATTGTGCGCGCGGGAGCGGAGCTGCTGGTTGCGGGAAATGCCGTGTTCGGCAAAGGCGACATCCGGGAAAACGCGAAAAAACTATTGGAAGCGGCGCGCTCCGCCACACTTACCCGCGCTTGATCCCCCACTCCGGCCCTAGGCCACAGTGACTTCGGGACTGAGGTAAACGTCCTGGATGGCGTTGAGGAGCTGGGCTCCTTCCTTCATGGGGCGCTGGAACGCTTTGCGGCCGGAAATGAGTCCGGTGCCGCCGGCGCGTTTGTTGATGACGGCAGTGATGACGGCTTCCTCGAAATCGTTTGCGCCGGAAGCGCCACCGCTGTTAATCAGGCCAGCGCGGCCCATGTAGCAATTGGCGACCTGATAGCGCGTCAAATCGATGGGATGATCGCTGCAGAGGTCGGTGTAGATGCGTTTGTCAAATTTGCCGTAGCTGGAATCGCCCATGTTGAGGGCGAGGTAGCCGGCGTTATTTTCCGGAAGCTTTTGCTTGATGATGTCGGCTTCGATGGTCACGCCGAGATGGTTGGCTTGGCCGGTGAGGTCAGCGGAAAGGTGATAGTCTTTGTCTTTCTTAAACGCATTGTTGCGCAGATAGCACCAAAGAACGGTAGCCATACCGAGTTCATGGGCGTGCGCGAAAGCCTGGCTTATCTCGACGATCTGGCGGGTGCTTTGGTCGGACCCGAAATAGATGGTGGCGCCCACGGCGGCAGCGCCCATGTCGTAGGCTTGCTGAACGGTGCCGAAGAGCACTTGGTCAAAGCGATTGGGGAAAGTGAGCAGCTCATTGTGATTGATTTTCACAATGAAGGGGATTTTGTGGGCGTACTTGCGCGCAACAGAGCCGAGAACGCCGAACGTGGAAGCGACGGCGTTGCAGCCGCCTTCGATGGCCAGCTTGACGATGTTGCCGCCGTCGAAATAATCGGGATTTTTCGCGAAGCTCGCGCCGCCGGAATGCTCGATGCCCTGGTCCACGGGAAGAATCGAAAGATAGCCAGTGCCACTGAGACGGCCGTGGCCGAACAGGCGCTGGAGATTTGTAAGCACGCGGAGGTTGCGATCGGTCGCAGCGTAAACGCGGTCGATGAAATCCGGTCCAGGAAGATGCAGGCGCTCCTTGGCGATTTTCGGCGATTTGAATCCCAACAGGGAATCGGCTTTTCCGCCGAGGTAGCTCTCAATTTTCCCAGTAGTTGCAGTGGTTGCCATTTCTTTTTCCTCGTTTTTCCCGCGTGCCCGCAAGACGGACAGCTATTCTCGAATGCCTCTTGAAAGTATTCCACCGGCAGCCGCATCCACCAGCCACAGCAGCCTGCCGTTTTTCGGATTGATCGATTGCGCCGGCAATTGCTCCGGCTCATACGGTCCTTCCAGCACCGCTTTCAGTGCCAGCGCCTTATCCGCGCCAGCGACCATGAAAATCACCAGTGCTGCGTCGTTCACAGCCGGCGCCGTCAGCGTAATGCGCTCGGCGAAAAGCTTGCCGATCCAGTTGCGCACCACCAACCAACCATTATCCCGCAAAGCTTTCGTTCCGGGAAAGAGGGAAAGCGTGTGCCCTTCGTTTCCCATGCCGAGAAGCACAAGGTCAAACCGGGGGGCTTCGCCGGCGGCTAGATGGAAGTGCGAGCGCAACTCCAGTTCGTACTCGCGGGCGGCTTGCGCCGTGTCTTGGTTCTCGGCCTTGATGCGGTGCACTTGTTCCGGTTTCAGCTGGGCCTTGGAGATCATCGCCTCCGTCGCCATGCGAAAATTGCTATCGGGATGCGTGGGTTCAACGTGGCGCTCATCACCGAAGAACAACTGCATCTTGTCCCACGGGAGCTGCCCGCGGAGTAGATCGCTGACAAGCAGGGAATACAAAGCTTTCGGCGTGGAGCCGCCAGCGAGGCATACGCTGAAAGAGCCGTTGGCCTTCGTTGCGGCGTTCGCGGACTTGATGAATTCTTCCGCCGCGCGCTTGGCGATTGCGGCAGCGTCTTGCAGGATTCGCACATCGGCGTTTGCGCGATAGTCCGTCATGCGACGAAGCCCGCCTTCACGGCGATTCCCAATTCTCGATGCAACGCGCGGCTCTCACGTGATGATTCCGGCTCTGTCCGCCACGGCGGCGCGGCCGCGCTTGTCGACTTCCTCTTCGCCTGGCCGCCGCCATGAGCGGCCATCCTTTTCGAGCAATTCTTCGGCTTCGATGGGCCCCCAGGAACCGGCCGCGTAATTGGGGAATCCGCGCGCGGGCAGAGCGTGCCACACGTCGAGGATGGGTTGAATCACGCTCCAGCCCGCTTCGACCATGTCTGCGCGCTGGAAGAGCGTGGCATCACCGGCCATACAATCGCGCAGGAGGCGTTCGTAGCCGGTGCTGTGCTCGGCGCCGAAATAGGTGCAGTAATCAAAATCCATATTCACGAGACCAAGTTTCATGACCGAGCCGGGAACTTTCGCGCCAAAGCTCAAGGAGATGCCTTCATCGGGCTGAATGTGAATGACCAGGCGATTGGTTTCGAGGTTCTTAACCGTGGTGTTGCGAAAAAGCACAAAAGGCGTACGGCGGAATTGGATAACGATCTCGGTCATGCGCTTCGCGAGGCGTTTTCCTGTGCGAAGGTAGAAGGGCACGCCGGCCCAGCGCCAGTTGTCGATCAACAATTTCAAGGCGACAAAAGTTTCCGTGTTCGAATCGGGAGCAACGTCAGGCTCGTTGCGGTAGCCCACGACGCGCTGCCCGTCGATAATGCCCGGGCCATACTGGCCGCGGACCATGTTCGTGAGAACTTCTTCCGGATCGAGGGGCTGAATGGCATGGAGCACTTCCGCCTGTTTGTTGCGGACTTCATCGGCATCGAAGGAAATCGGGGGCTCCATGGCGGTCATGGTGAGAAGCTGGAAAAGATGGTTCGGCACCATGTCCCGGAGCGCGCCAGCGGTTTCATAAAAGCCGCCTCGATGCTCGACGCCGACGGTTTCCGCAGCGGTGATCTGGACGTGGTCGACGTAGTTGCGATTCCACAGCGGCTCGATGATGTTGTTGGAAAAGCGGAAGACCATGACGTTCTGCACGGTCTCTTTGCCAAGATAGTGGTCGATGCGGTAGATCTGCCTTTCGGTCAGGACCTGCTGCAATTCCTGATTGAGCTTCTTCGCGGATTCAAGAGCGTGCCCAAAGGGCTTTTCGATAATTACGCGTGCCCAGTGACTGCTCTCCTCTTTTGACAGGCAGCACTGGGCCAGCATTTTAGCAATCGTGGAAAAAAACCGGGGCGCGACCGCGAGGTAAAAAAAACGATTGCCGAGAGTGTTGTGTTTCTTGTCGGCTTCGTTGATTTGCTGCTCAAGGCGCTTGTAAGCTTCCGCGTCCTGAAAATCGCCTTTGACGTAGTAAATGCGCTCGACCATCCAGTCCCAGAGCTTCGGATCAATCGGCGTGGAGGCGAATTTGGGAATTTCTTCAGACAGCATCTTTCGAAAGGTAGCGGTGTCAAAGTCATTGCCGGCAAAGCCGACGATGGCGAACTGTTTGGGCAGGACACCGTCCTGGGCGAGGTTGCAGAGCGCGGGGATGAGCTTGCGCTTGGTGAGGTCACCGGTGGCGCCAAAAATGACCATCACGCACGGGGACGGCGTGGGGTTCATGTCCGAATGATTCAGGCTCATAAGAGAGGTTTCCTGTCTTCGGCCGCCGGATGGCTGCCGAAATTCTTAGTGGCCCGATTTCTTTTCGATGTGTCCGCCGAATTGGAAGCGCATCGCGGACAGAACTTTGGCCGCAAAATCATCCTCGCCGCGCGAGGTAAATCTTTGGAACAAAGACGCCGTCAGTACAGGGGCTGGTGCGGTGGACTCGATGGCCGCGAGAATCGTCCAGCGCCCTTCGCCGGAATCGGAAACGCGGCCAGAAAAACGATCGAGCGTCGGCTGTTCGAGAAGGGAGATGGCGGTCAGGTCGAGGAGCCACGATGCGACGACGCTGCCGCGCCGCCAGACTTCCGTAACATCCGCGAGATTGAAGTCATACCGATAGTGCTCTGGATTGCGCAGGGGCGTAGTCTCCGCGTCGGCTTCGCGATGGGATTTGCCGGCGTTGGCGTGCTTGAGAATGTTCAAGCCCTCCGCATAGGCGGCCATCAATCCATACTCGATGCCGTTGTGAACCATCTTAACGAAGTGGCCGGCGCCGGAGGGGCCGCAGTGGAGGTAGCCTTCTTCTGCGGTGCCAGGCACCTTGTCGCGTCCCGGAGTGCGGTCAACGTTGCCGCGGCCGGGCGCGAGCGTTTTGAAAATCGGATCGAGGCGCTTCACGACGTCGGTCTCGCCGCCGATCATCTGGCAATAGCCACGCTCGAGACCCCAAACACCGCCGCTCGTTCCCACGTCGCAATAGTGAATTCCTTTGGCGGAGAGTTCTTTAGCGCGGCGAATGTCGTCGATGTAATACGAATTCCCACCGTCGATGACCACGTCATCCTTTTCGAGTTTGTCTACTAAATCGTGAAGCGTGGCATCTACAACTGCCGCTGGAACCATTAGCCAGACCGCCCTCGGCTTCTGAAGCTTCTTGAGAAAATCATCGAGCGAAGCCGAGCCGGTTGCTCCTTCGCCTTCTAATTGCCTGACGGAATCCGCGCTGCGGTCGTAGACGACGCATTTGTGGCCGTTCTTTTGAAGACGCCGAACCATGTTCGCGCCCATTCTTCCCAGCCCAATCATCCCCAGTTGCATCGTCTGCGCTCCCAAACTTCCATGAAGTAGAAAAAGTTGATTGCGATTCTACGCGATTGCTTTCTGCAAGGCCTTGCTCAAAGTGGCCAGCCCGCCCCTCAGATTCTTTCCAAGGTGCACGCGCAATGCGCGGCGGCCACGTTCGGAGAGAACGGCAAAATCGCCTCTGGCCTGCGCCGCTTTGACGATGCCGAAGGTGTATTTCTGCCCCGGCACCGGCAGATCGTTGGCATCATCACAGGTGATCTGCAGAAAAACGCCGGTGTTGGGCCCCCCTTTGTAAGCCTGCCCGGTAGAGTGCAGAAAGCGCGGACCGAAACCAAGGACCGTGGCAACTTTTTTCTTATCACCCGCCACATGCCGTATACCCTGCAAGGCTCTTTCATTTTCTACATTCATCTTGATATAACCGAGAACGGCAAAATAATCGCCTCCGCGGAGCCGCAAAATATGGGCTCTCAGAACGTCAGCAAGTTTCGGGCCGTGCACAGCTGCCACATTTTTTTCGTCGGCGTAAAGCCTGACGCCGCTCGCTTCGAAAAACGGCACTTCCGGAGGAAGGCTGCCGGTAGCTTCGTACTGGGTAGTGAGTTTGCGCGTTTCGATTTTGCTGGCCTCGACGTCTGGTTGATTAAACGCGTTGATTCCGATAATTGAACCGGCAACAGCTGTAGCGATTTCCCAGCGAAAAAATTCCTGGCCGAGATTGTAAGTATTCGGCAGCGTGATACGCACGACCGGATGCCCTGCTTCTTCAAGCGCCTCAACCGCGGCATCCTGTGCCTTATTAGGTTTCGACGCGAGCCGTAGGTAAGCAAAGACGCGATCGTTGCCATATGCGGCCGGCTTGGCAAGGAGCTCGCGGTCCACAGGAATGATGCCTTTGCCCGCTTTCCCGGTAGATTCCGCGATCAATTGTTCGAGCCACGCTCCAAGGTCAAAAATTCCCGGCGACGTGATAATGGTGAGTTTGTCGCGGGCTTGATTCGCGGCGGCGCCGAGAATCGCCCCGAGAATCACACCGGGATTCGCATCGGCGGCTGAAGTCGCGCTGCAAGCCTGAACCATCTCTTTGGTGTTCTTCAGGAATTTCGCGACGTCGAGACCCATCACAGCGGCCGGAACCATGCCAAAATTGGAAAGGGCGGAATAGCGCCCCCCGATGCTCGGCACGCCAAAAAAAATCCTGCGGAATTTGTCGGCTTCCGCCACCTGTTGCATCTTCGAGACTGGGTCGGTAATTGCGATGAAGTGGCTGCCTACTTCCTTTTCGCCCACCTTGGCCTTGATGCGCTCAAAGAAATACTGTTTGTAGATATTCGGCTCGAGCGTGCTCCCCGATTTACTGGAGACGATGCAAATCGTGCTCTTGAGATCCACTTTCGCTTCGATAGCCTTGATTTGCGCGGGATCGGTAGAGTCCAGCACGTGAAGCTCGGGAAATCCCTTGATCTTCCCAAAGGTCATGCGCAGGACTTCCGGACATAAGCTGGAGCCGCCCATCCCGAGCAGGAGTGCATGCTTGAAACCCGCCTTCTTCACATCAGCAGCGGTCTTCTTCAGAACTTCCAGATGCGCGAGCTGCTCGTCGACGATAGTGAGCCAACCGAGCCAATTGCTTTCGTCCGTTCCGGTCCAGAGCGAGCCGTCCCTTTGCCAGAGGCGCGCTACTTTATTGTTTTTTTTCCAGTCCTCGATGCATGCGGCAACCGCACCTGCAAGCGGGCTGGGTAACGTGTAGGTCTGGCGGTTTAGACTCACGCGGGGACACCTGCAGTCTTGCTCACGGCATCCAGAAGCGTTTTGAAAGCATCCGAAAAGAGCTTGACGCCGTCGACCATCAGCTTGTCCGTCACTTCCTTCATAGAGATTCCGGCTTTGGCGAGATCGGCCATGGTCTTGGCGGCGCTTTCCACGTTTTCGGTGAGGCTGGGGCGAAGCTTTCCGTGATCGCGGAAGGCATCAAAGGTCGCGGGAGGAATGGTGTCCACCGTGTCTGCGCCAATGAGCTCTTCCACGTAAACCACGTCGCGGTACTTTGGATTCTTGGTGCTGGTGCTGGCCCACAGAAGACGCTGCGTCTGCGCGCCCTTGGCCGCCAGGGCTTTCCATCGCGGGCCGCCGAAAAGTTCCTGATACTTCTTGTAAGTGAGCCGAGCGTTGGCAATCGCCACTTTTCCCTGGAGGCTTTCGTACAGAGCCTTTTGCGCCTTGTCCGTCGAGGTCTTCAGTTTTTCATCGAGCAAGCTGTCGACGAGCGTGTCAATGCGGCTGACGAAAAAACTAGCCACACTCGCAATATGGCTGATGTCCTGACCTTTCGCGGCGCGGGCTTCAAGAGCGGAAAGGAACGCCTCGGCAACCTGTTCATATGCGGATTGCGCGAAGAGCAGTGTGATATTGATATTGATGCCATCTTCAAGAGCCTGGCGTATGGCCGGGAGGCCTTCCGGCGTGCCGGGGATTTTGATCATAACATTCGGGCGGTCCACGGCCTTCCACAGGCGCCGAGCCTCGCCAAGCGAGGCCTTGGTGTCGAACCCAAGAAACGGGGAAACTTCCAGGCTGACGTAACCGTCGCGTCGTTTAGTTTCCGCATACACCGGCTTGAAGATGTCGCATGCGTCCTGCACGTCGCGAATCGCGATTTTTTCGAAGATGCCGTTGGCGTCGAGCTTCTTCGCCTCCGGTGAAGTCAGAATATCGTTGTACAGATTGCTGCCGGTGATGGCTTTCTCGAAGATAGCGGGATTCGAGGTCATTCCGCGCAATCCGTCGTTATCAATGTATTTTTTCAATCCGCCACCAGTCAGCAGATCTCTGCGGATGTAATCCATCCAGGGCGACTGCCCGTATGCCAGCAGCCCCCTCAGCGGATTCGTTGCCCCGCTGGCCGAAATGCCTGGAATCGTTGTTGTCGTCGTCATGCTAATTCTCCTTGCACATCAGAAAAACCCAAAACTCTATTGTACGCCCCAAGGCGGCTGGTCTGCGCAAGAGGAGAAATCCACAGCTGTCTTACGTTTTTCTTGCCGCGGCAAACTTGGCCTCCAGCGCTTTCACTTTCCCCAGGCGCCGAACGTGGCGTTCTTCGTTCGTAAACTTCGCGCCCAGGAACGCCTTCACCAGGTCTTCCGCCAGCTTCACGCCGATCACGCGCGAGCCCAGCACCAGCACGTTGATGTCATCGTGCTCCACGCCCTGGTGCGCGGAGTACGTGTCATGGCACATTCCAGCGCGAATCCCGGGCAGCTTGTTTGCCGCCACGCTGGCTCCCACGCCGCTGCCGCAAATCAGCACGCCTCGTTCCGCCTTGCCGTCCAGCACAGCACGACCCACCGCTTCGGCGAAGTCCGGATAGTCCGAAGGATTTTCATTGAAGGCGCCGACATCCAGCACTTCGTGTCCCAAGGACCGCAATAGGTCGCCCGTGACCTCTTTCAATTGAAAGCCCGCGTGGTCCGAACCAATGACAAGCTTCATCGCCAGCTCACTTTCCAAGCACTTCCCTGGCCGTCGCCACCACGTCGTCCGCGCTGAACCCGAATTTCTTCAGCAGGTCTTTCAACGGAGCCGACGCACCGAAACTCCGCATGCCGATGATTTTGCCCTTCGGGCCGGTGTAACGTTCCCATCCGAATACGGAAGCCATCTCCACGGAAACGCGCGCGGTCACGCTGGCCGGAAGTACGCCCTCCTTATACGTCGCATCCTGCCGCTCAAACAATTCCCACGAGGGCATGCTTACCACTCTCGCCTTGATGCCTTCGGCTTTCAGCTTCTCGTAAGCGTCCACACAGAGCGAAACTTCGCTTCCGCTGGCCATCAAGATCACCTCCGGCTTCCCTCCCGCGGTGTCCGCTAGAACATAAGCGCCTTTCACCACACCCGATGCAGGTGCGTACTTCGTGCGGTCGAACGTTGGCATGGCCTGCCTGGTCAACACCAATGTGCAGGGTCCGTGCGTGTGCTGCAGGATCACCTTGTAGGCTTCCACGACTTCATTGGCATCGCCCGGCCGCAGGATCAGCATGTTGGGCATCGCACGCAAAGCCGCCAGTTGCTCGATGGGCTGATGCGTGGGTCCATCTTCGCCCACGCCGATTGAATCGTGCGTAAAAATATAAATCGCGGGAATTTCCATCAGCGCTCCCAGCCGCATGCTTGGCCGCATGTAGTCGCTGAAATTGAAGAATGTCGCGCTGAACGCGCGCAGCTTTGACAATGTCATGCCATTTACGATCGCGCCCATAGCGTGCTCGCGAACGCCGAAATGTATGTTCCGCCCACGATATTGATTCGGGTAGAAGTCTCCTGCACCTTCAAACGTCAAGTTCGTCTTGTTGGATTTGGCCAGGTCCGCCGAACCGCCGATCAACCAGGGAATATTCTTGGCGAGAGCGTTCAAGGTTTTGCCGGAAGATTCGCGAGTTGCGATACCCTTGGGATCGGCCGGGAAGCTTGGCAAATCCTTGTCCCAGCCATCGGGCAATTGTCCGCCCCACATGCGGTTCAGTTGATCGGCAAGCTGCGGAAATTGTCCCTTGTAGTCTTCGAATTTTGTTTTCCACGCCGCGCGCGCCTCCGCGCCGCGCTTCCCCACGCCGTTTTTGAACTGATCGTAAACGCCTTCGGGCACGAGAAACTTGGCGTCTACCGGCCAGCCGTAGTTCTGCTTGACCAGCTTGACTTCCGCCTCACCTAGCGGCTCGCCATGCGCTTCATAGGAATCCTGCTTGTGCGGTGATCCATACCCGATGTGGCTGTCCACCACGATGAGAGTTGGCCGGTCGATCGTTTTCGAGAAGACCTCATACGCTCGGCCGAGCATGCCCAGGTCGTTGGCGTCGTGTACTCGCGTGACATTCCAGCCATAACCCACAAAACGCGTCATCACGTCTTCGCTAAAGGACCACTCTGCAGGCCCGTCCAGCGTCACGCGGTTGTTGTCATAAATCCAGCATAGATTCGACAGTTTCAGGTGCCCAGCAAGCGAAGCCGCTTCGCACGCAACGCCTTCCATCAGATCGCCATCGCCGCAGATCGCGTAGACGTTGAAATTAAGAATGTCGAAGCCCGGGCGATTGAAATTTTCACCCAGCCACTTGCTGGCAATCGCCATTCCAACGCTGTTGCCGGCGCCCTGTCCCAGCGGTCCGGTGGTGGTCTCCACTCCCGTCGTCAAGTGGGATTCGGGATGTCCTGGAGTCCGGCTGTCAATCTGCCGGAAGCGCTTGATCTCTTCCATCGGCACGGCGGCATCCTTCGTCACATCGCCTTTGGCATTGACGGCTCGCACTCCAGCGAGGTGCAGCGTGGCATACAGCAACATCGAGGCATGGCCAGCCGACAAAACAAAGCGGTCGCGATTCGGCCACGTGGGATCGGCGGGATCGTAACGCAAAGATTTTTGCCAAAGTTCGTAAACCACCGGTGCGAGGCCCATCGGCGCGCCCGGATGGCCGGAATTCGCCTGCTGCACCGCGTCAATCGCCAGAGTTCGAATGGTATTGATGCTTAGCAGGTCAAGGTCCAGCTGACTTTTCGGCTGACTCACATTTGCTCCTGTCGCGGGCAGGAGGGCACCCGCAGCTCAAGGTCAGATTTTAGATGCACCGTGCCACCAAACGGGTTAGGGGATTTTACGCCAAAATGAAACGACCTGCTCGCTTGGACGTGGGATTGAGGATTGACGGGAGTTCGGAGGAAGGATCGCATCGATGGAATGGCCTACTTTGACAGGTCCGCTCACTCCATATTGGGATTCTGCGCGCAGGAGGCCATAGCACTTTAGCTCTGAATGATCTTGTTGCGAACTGCATAGCGGACTAGTTCCGTGATCGAGTGAAAGTCAAGTTTAAGCATGATGTTGGCGCGGTGGGTCTCCGCTGTCTTCACACTAATCCCCAGGAAGCCAGCGACTTCCTTATTGCTTTTGCCTTCAGCGAGGAGCTGCAGGATTTCACGTTCCCGCGGAGTCAAGCGGCTTCGTGAAGACCGACTGAACAACGAGCCATCCGAACCAACTGCGCTTGAGGCGGCCTCCGAGACGCGTGAAGATAAGTAGGGTTTGTGGCGGCGAAGAGCGTCGACCGCGGCGACCAGGTTGCGATCCGCGTCGTCCTTCAAAATATAACCATTGGCGCCGGCTTCCAGAACCTCCTGGACCAACACTTCGGAGTCATGCATGGTTAGTATAAGGACTTCCGTGTGTGGAGAGAGTTTGCGAATCTGTCGAGTGGCCTCGACTCCGTTCAAGAGTGGCATACCGATGTCGAGCACTGCCACATCGGGCTTGAGCTGACCAGCCTTCTCCACGGCCTCGCGGCCATTGGCAGCTTCGGCGCAAACCTGCCAGCCGGTCCTGGACTCTAGTAACGCGCGGAGTCCTGTCCGTACGACCTGATGGTCATCCGCTATGAGAATGCGAACCGGCATTGAAAACCTCGGATCTCAAAGGCAGGGAAACCCGCACGCTGGTTCCCGACGAGCCGGATTCTATCTCAAGTTTTCCGCCAAGCTGGGTCATTCGTTCACGCATGCCGAGGATCCCCATACCCAAACGAGTTCCAGAACCGTCCCCGCGCTCAATGGCTTCCTTGGCCATACCGCAGCCTCGATCACTGACCTCGAGGTTGACGCGAGCGGAATCGCCGCGCAACTGAATCTTGGCCGTCTCCGCGCCAGAGTGGCGCTGAATGTTTGCCAAACTTTCCTGCACGATACGGAATAATGCTGTCTCAGCTTCCTGAGGCAGACGGCCAAATCCGGCCTGTACGTCCAGTTCCAATTTGATCCCGCTGCGCTCACTAAATCCCTCGGCATACTCTTTCACCGCGGAAACCAGACCCAGCTCATCCAGCAGCGGTGGATGCAACAGATAGGAAAGTGTGCGAATCTCCCGGGACATCTCCGCGAGCACGCGTCTCGCCTCAGCAAGCGAGTGGCGCGAGCGTTCGTCGAGGGACGTCAAAGAACGCGTCGCTTGAGCAAGATTCAAGTTCACTGCGAGGACGCTCTGCGCCAGGCTGTCATGGAGTTCCCGGCCGAGGCGGCGCCGCTCCTCGTCCTGCAGTTGCAGCAAGCGTGTGGAAAGCTGATGTAGTGCGTCTTCAGCCTGTTTGCGCTCGGTAATGTTCGTAAACGTGTTGATTACTGCGGAAACGGAGCCGTCCGCCGCGAATTGCGGCACGGCATTTCCCAGAGTCCAAAGAATCTCGCTTGAGTCATTCCGGCGCCAGCCGATCATTTCACTTTGAATCGGCTCCCGCGTCTCTATTGCGCGGGGACCGGGCCGCATCGAAAACGGAATCTCGGTTCCGTCTTCGCGAATTGAGATCAAATCAAGTTGCGAAGAGTTCCTTCCCTTGGCCTCGTGGAGACTAATCCCGAACCATTGTTGTGCCATCTGATTTGCAAACTGGATTTTCGCATCCGGTCCAAGTAAGACGACCCCGACGTGGAAATCTCTAACGAGAGTCCGAAAACGCTCCTCGCTGGCTCGCAGCGCATCCTCGGCCTGCTTGCGAGTGGTGATGTCTCGAACGATTACCAGGGCACAACTCTTTCCATCCAATTCGATCAGTGTCCCGGAAAACTGAGCGACGCGGCTCTCCCCCGATTTCGTCAGGCAAACAAACTCCTCATCCCTGACTTCTGAGTCTTTTTGGAGTTTCACCATGACCTCAGCCCGACGAGCAGGGTCCTTCCATAAGTTCAATGCCAGCGGGTTTCGTCCGAGAGTCTCTTCGTGCGTATAACCGGTAAGGCGGGTGAAGCTGTCGTTGACTTCCAGAAATTCGCCTCCGGGGATCGCGCTGATGCCAACCGCGTCGGGGCTCAAGCGAAATGCAGTTGAAAACATGTGTTCGGACTGCAGTAACGCTTGCTCGGCCTTGAGAATACCGTCCGCAAGCCGGCGTTGCTTCTCATTGGTCAAGATGAGACGCGTGCCAGAAAGCATGAAGGAGGCAGTGATAGCTATCCAGGCGATAGTCATTTGCTCGACGACGATGCGGCGGCCCATGAAGAGGACTAGCAAAGGTACGAGAATCGGCAAAGCCTGAGACACAATGATTGTGCGGAATCGAGAGCTCACTATGTGCGGTACGGATTCTTCCTCGCGGTTCCAAGTAGCGGCGATGGCAGTGGCAAACAAGTAGGGCGTGCACCAGATGACGTCGGTCCAAACCGCGTTGGCCCGGGAAGCGTAGGGAGCAAGAAGGAACACCAGCTCAGATGCGCCGGCCACGAGGAAAATGCCGGCCATCCCTAGGAAGAAGGCCCGAATCGAATCCTTTGAGACGGTGATTGCACTCATCAAAAAGCCTGCGGCCAGTGCCGCGTCGCGAATCATTTGCAGCCGACTGATCTTGAGAACCATTTGCGGCCCTTCAGTCTCCCATCGCGAGGGAATATAGAAAAAATAGAGATAGGCGGTGAGCGCTACGACTCCCAATCTGGGCAAAATCCAATACTCGCTGCCAATCGATTGCTTTGGACTCTTTCTCAGGGCGAGGAAGCAGCATCATGACCGCGGGAGTTACCCAGAGGAGGAAAAGGATGTCGGAAGGCCAGGGAATCAATGATGATGCGTGGGCGAAGCATTGATAGTAGGTCTCGAGTGCTTGCGCGGAAAAGGCCAGGAAGAGCGCCGCGGCTAGAAGTATCCAGAGTTGGCGCAAGTAGGCCGATGATCGCATGGCTACATGGACTGAACAGAAGACGGCCCAGAGGATGATCACGGTCTGCAAGAGATCCGAGATTAGGAGACCCGTCGCAGGCTGGCGGACCTCTTCGACAACAAAGAAAAGCACTCCGGTCAGCAGACCAGCGACGGCTAGCGCAAGCCAGGAGAACTTGCCAGACGGATGCAAAGAGAGACCCCACGAACTAGCTTTAGTCTATGTCTAGTCAACCTCGTAAACAATCGCGAGGGACGCATTTAATACTATTAGGAAACGTTCTGGGACTTGGAGTGCTGCACAGTTGGCGTGTTGCGGAGAATTACCTTTGATCCGCGAGCGATCACGTTTGACTTGTCCGCTCGATGATCCTGCCTCAACATGAATCGAACGAGGGAGGGGCAAGAACGGGCCCGGCGCATGACAGCCATTCTTGAAATCCAGGATCTCCACGTTTCGTATCGCTCCAGCGGAGGCGGGCTGTGCCCGGCTCTAACCGGTGTCAGTTTTGCCCTCATGCCGGGCAAGATCATGGGCGTCCTCGGCGAGTCTGGTTCCGGCAAAAGCACGCTTGCTGGATCGCTTGTGCGGCTCCTTCCCGGTAATGCCTACATCACTCGGGGGACCGTCCAGTTTGAAGGAAAGGATCTTCTCCGAGCCAAGCCCGACCAACTGCAACAAGTCCGGGGCCGGCGCATTTCGCTCATTTTCCAGGAGCCGTCACTCGCTCTCCATCCAACCATGCGCGCTGGCGAACAGGTTCGTCAGGTATTGGCCGCTCACGGCTCCTGGGAGAAAAAGACACTCAATGGACGGACACTGCAAGTTTTCGCGGAGGTTTTTCCCGAAGAAGCGGACCGCATTTCGCGCTCCTATCCACACCAGCTCAGCGGAGGACAACGCCAGCGTGTGCTGATCGCTCAAGCGATCGCCTGCGATCCTTGCGTTATCATCGCCGATGAGCCGACGGCGTCGCTAGACCCCACGACGCAAATGGAAATCCTAGCCGTGTTTCGAAAGCTGAAAGAAAAAATGGGTCTCGCGATGATCTTCATCACGCACAACCCGGCGCTGCTCTCCGGCTTTGCCGATCGTGTGCTGGTTCTTTACGCCGGGGAGGTGGTTGAATGCGGTTCGGCCGAAACCGTGCTCGCGTCGCCCCGCCATCCCTATACCAAGGCTCTGTTCCAGTCCATTCCCGCAGTCTCCGAAAAGTCCGGACATGGGCGCAGGACGAAACTGCCCGCAATACTTGGTGACTCCGCGCGTTCGTCATTGCCCATCCGAGGTTGTCCCTTCGAACCGAGATGCACGGAAAGAATGGACACTTGTAAAGAACGTGAGCCGGCATCGGTGAACTTGAGTGCGTCTCACACAGTTTCCTGTTTCAAGTATGAAAGTTGAGGTCACTGCCGGCGGCAAAACATGGAGCCACTTCTGAAGGTCGAAAATCTCGTGAAGCGTTATGCGAAACGGAGTCTCGCTGGCACTCCGGAGGAGTTGCTGCTCGTTCTGGATAGCGTGTCCTTCACAATTTTTCCAGGGACCACGCTTGCAGTCGTCGGGGAATCGGGGTCGGGCAAGAGCACGCTGGCGGCATGTCTTACATGTCTTGAGTCCCCTACGGCAGGAAATATCTGGTTTGAAGGAAAAGAGATCGCCAATCTTGAGGAGCGCGCGCGGCGACAAGTTCGCCCGCAAATCCAGCTCATATTTCAAGACCCCGCAAGCTCTTTGAATCCAAGATGGAGCGTGATGAAGGTGCTTATTGAGCCTCTGATTCTGCAGCGCAAGTTCAGCCGCGAAGAGATACACGTGCGCGTCATTTCCTTGCTCAAACGAGTCGGTCTTTCCCCCGACATTGTGGAACGGTCTCCCACGCAGTTGAGTGGTGGCCAGCGCCAGAGACTGGCCATTGCTCGCGCATTGGCTCTCGAGCCCAAGCTCCTGATTCTGGATGAGGCGCTTTCGGCTCTCGATTGTTCGATACAGGCGCAAATTGCCAATCTCCTGATGGATTTGCAAAGCTCTCTGGGAATGACATATTTGTTCATTACGCATGACCTGGCTATGGCAGGTCACCTCGCTGACGAGATCGCCGTGATGGACCGCGGCAGGATCGTTGAGCAGGGACCGGCACAAAAAATCTTGAAACAGCCCCAGCAGGAAACCACACGTCAACTGCTGGCAGCAGTGCCTAGAGTCACTCTCTCGCCGCCCTCGTTGGATCAATGATGCGCTACCTGTTTCGTCGGCTCGGTCACGCATTGCTCTTGTTGGCCGGGGTGTCTGTTCTGACTTTTCTCTTCACGGCCCTGGCTCCCGGAACGTACTTCGACGAAATGCGTATGAATCCGCAGATTGCTCCGGAGACGATAGCTGCGTTGCGTGCCCAATACGGCCTCGACAAGCCGCTTCCTCTTCGTTATGCATCCTGGCTAAGTTCCTTACTTCACGGCGAGATGGGATTCTCCTTCGCCTATAACAGTCCCGTAGCGCCACTTCTATTGCTCCGCGCGCGGAACACCCTGCTCCTGACAATCACATCCACACTGCTGGCCTGGGTGGTCGCTCTACCACTCGGAATATGGAGCGCGGAAAGTATGGGGCGACTGCCGGACCGCTTGCTCTCCTGGGGAACCGCGATGCTCTTGGTAATCCCAGACTTGGCCCTTGCGCTGGGACTCTTAGTCTTTGCCGTAAGAAGTGGCTGGTTTCCGACAGGTGGGATGGCCTCCGTCGATTTTGAAGCTCTCTCACCCTTCAATAAACTGCGCGATCTGGCTTTGCATATGATTCTGCCCGTATCGGCCCTTGTGCTGTCCACCCTGCCGCTGCTCGTTCGTCATGTTCGTGCAGCGCTTGTGGACGTGCTCAACGCACCATTTCTTCTGGCCGCATGGGGGCATGGGATACCGAAACGCACTCTTCTGTATCGCTACGCACTTCCGGCCGCGGCGAATCCTCTCATATCTCTGTTTGGTTTTAGCATCGGTGTATTGTTGAGTGGATCGCTGCTCATTGAAGTCGTGATGAGCTGGCCGGGGCTGGGACCGCTATTATTGGAGGCCATTCTGGCGCGCGACTTGTACGTAGTCATCGGAGGCATCCTGTTCTCGACATTTTTCCTGGTCGGAGGAAATTTGTTGGCCGACTTGCTGCTTTACTGGGCTGATCCCCGAATACGGACGGAAAGCAGCGCACGATGAGAGTGCAGCGCGCTCTTTTGAGATGGCTTGTTGTCCTTGGTGTACTGCATGCAATGGTACTCTGTGCGGGTTTCTTCGCTCCATATGACCCTGCGGAGCAGGATCGCAAAAGCCCGTATCTGCCGCCCATGCGGCTTCACCTCCTGGATGGCAAAGGCCATCTCCACGCGCATCCTTTTGTCTATTCGCTGAAATTGCACAAAGGCTCGTTCGACCAATATGAGGAAGACACAACGGAACCTCAGCCCGTGAAGTTTCTTGTCAGCGGCGCTCGTTATCGGTTGTTGGGATTCCTGCCATGCCGAAGGCACCTTTTCGGTACCGAGAACGCACGAATCTACCTTCTCGGCACTGATGCCTATGGCCGCGACCAGCTTTCGAGGCTACTATTTGGTGGTCAGGTGTCTCTCGTCGCAGGCCTGCTGGGGGCGGGTATCACGTTGCTCATCGGTTTGGCTATCGGTGCAGTGGCAGGCTATTTCGGTGGTTGGAGAGATACCCTGCTCATGCGCCTAGCCGAACTCTTTATGGCGCTGCCCTGGCTGTACCTGCTTTTCGCAATACGCGCTTTCCTTCCGCTGGCGGTAAGCCCGCTCAAAGCTTTCTTTCTGATCATCACTGTAATTGGAACGGTAGGCTGGGCACGGCCAGCGCGGCTCGTCCGGGGCGTGGTACTCAGCGCCAAGGAGCGCGACTTCGTCCGTGCCGCTCGGGGCTTTGGAGCAACCGACGGATACTTGCTCCGGCGCCATATTCTGCCGGAAACTTCCAGTGTGCTTTTGACACAAGCGGCGATTCTGATACCACAATATGTGCTGGCGGAGATGACGCTCTCGTTTCTCGGCTTGGGCGTGCCAGAGCCGGTGCCAAGTTTGGGAAACCTTCTCTCAAGCCTGCAGCAATACAGTGTTTTGGTTTCTTATTGGTGGATGTATTTGCCCGCGGTTGCAATAGTGCCGTTCTTTCTAGGCTACCTGGGGTTGGCGAGTTCATTGCAGGAGCGAGGAGACGCATACAAGATAGAAACAAGAAGTCTCGGAAATCTTACGTGAAAAAAGCGACACCAAATCTCGAACGCTGCTGGATCCTCTCGACCCTACTCCTTTTGTTTTTTGCGTTTGTCAGTCATCGAGTTACTGCCTCTCCTCAAGAGAAAACCACAAAAGAAGAATTACTCGTGCTCCCGGGACAAGTGGGCCGGCGGGGAGGACGCCTCGTCGTGTCGCTACGTGGCGAACCCAAGACCTTGAATCCCTTGATTGCAGCTGACGCGCGCTCCCGCGAAGTTATAGGCGTAATGCAAGCCGACCTCGTTCACATCAACCGAGCAACGCAACAGACGGAACTTGCGCTCGCCAAGTCTTGGAAAATCTCTCCAGACGGCCTCTCGTATACACTCATGCTCCGGCGGGGGTTGAAATTCTCGGACGGTCACCCGCTCGATGCGGATGATGTGCTTTTCAGTTTCCAAGTTTATCTTGACGAAAACGTGCACGCCCCCCAGCGGGACTTATTGATCGTTGGAGGGAAGCCGATCACTGTGCGCAAGGTAGATGCGTATACGGTTGTCTTTCAATTGGCAAAGACTTACGGCGTAGGCGAAAGGCTCTTCGATGGATTAGCGATCCTGCCTCGGCACCTCCTGGAAAAGCCATACCAGGAAAGGAAGCTGGGCCAGATCGGATCTTTGGCCGCAGCCGCCGAACAATGGGCCGGACTCGGCCCTTTCCGGCTGAAGGAATACGTTGCAGGGCAACGATTGGTTCTGGAACGCAATCCTTATTACTGGAAATCAGATGCCAAAGGGAATCGCCTGCCCTATGTGGATGAACTTGTGTTTTTGTTCGTCCCGAACGCTGACGCGCAGGTCTTGAAATTCCAATCGGGTGAGACCGATATGATCAGCCAGTTGAGCGCGGAGAATTTCTCCGTGTTATCGCGGCAGCAGCGTGGTTACACGATGACCGATGGCGGGCCGGGCCTGGAGTACAACTTTCTATTTTTCAATCTGAATGAGGCAGACGAGAAGACTTCTCCGGAAATGCAGCGGAAACAAAAATGGTTTCGAGAAGTGAAATTCAGGCAGGCAGCTTCCGCCGCCGTGGACCGCGAAGCGATTGTTCATCTCGTCTATCAGGGGCGAGGCTCGGCGTTGTGGGGGCTGGTCGCACCGGGCAACCGGCGATGGGCCAATGAGAAACTAGCGCATCCAGCGCGTTCTCTCGAACGAGCGCGCGCACTCCTCAAGGAAGCTGGTTTCTCCTGGAACGCCGGCTCCGACGGAGAATCCTCGCTCTTAGATTCCGACGGGAAGCCCGTGGAATTCTCCATCCTCACGAGCTCTTCGAACGCGGACCGCGCCAAGATGGCGGTGCTCATTCAGGACGACCTAAAACAACTCGGAATGCGTGTCCAGGTTGTGCCCCTCGAGTCTCGCTCTCTGCTCGATCGCGTAACGCAGAGCAGGGACTACGATGCCTGTATCATGGGGATTGCCAGCTATGATGCGGACCCGAATTCCGACATCAGTGTCTGGCTATCGAGCGGCGGACTACACTTGTGGAATCCCTCGCAGGCGCATCCCGCTACTTCTTGGGAAGCCGAAATCGACCGCCTGATCGAAGAACAAATGTCTGCGCGAACCTTCGAACAACGGAAAAAACTCTACGACCGTGGACAGGAGATTCTCGCTGAAAATCAGCCAATGATTTTCCTTGCGAGCCCGAATATCCTTGCAGGCGCCAAGAACTCCATCGGCAATTTCCATCCCGCCGTTCTGGAGCCTTATGTGCTCTGGAACGTGGAGCAGCTCTATCTCAAGAATGGGACGGAGAATGCCACTCGATGAGCCCTTCGTCGACCAAGGCCAGGGTGAAGCCACCGGCCGCGTGGAACGACACACGCCTTGTGAAAGAGTGTCTCGCGGGCGATGAAGAAGCGTGGTCGGTGCTCATCGACAAGTACAAGGCGCTCATTTATTCGATTCCTGTAAAATACGGATTGTCGCGCCAGGAAGCTGCGGACGTTTTTCAAGCGACTTGTACGGAACTTCTCATCCGTCTGCCCGAATTGCGCGAACCACGTGCGTTGCCCAAGTGGCTGATGCAGGTGGCGCACCACGAGTGCTACCGTTGGAAACGGCATAACCAACGCTTGGTGAGTCGTGATGGAGAAACGGACATTCCGGAGCCGGCAACGCCTGCAATCGCCGATAATCTGGTCCAGCAAACACAGGAAGAGCAGATGCTGCGAGAGGCCATGGCGACGCTGACTCCACAATGTCGTCGTCTGGTGGAGCTGTTGTTCTTTGAAACTCCATCGCGGCCTTACACAGAAGTTGCGGCAGAACTTGGCCTTGCCGTGGGCTCCATCGGGTTTACACGCCAGAAATGCCTTGAGCGGCTCCGTGGGCAACTTGAGCAACTGGGTTTTGACTGATGCCCGCGACTCTAAAGAAAAATTCAACGGACTCCCTGATCGCCGAGCTGGGGCAGTTATCGAGCGAATCGGCCCGCCGCGAGTTTCTTGCCCAACACAAGGCCCTGCTTCGTCAGGATATTGTCGAGCGTCTCGCCCAACTGGTCTGGGAAAAGGTTCGCATAAGCAGACAAGAAGCGTTCCACCTGGCCGAGGCCGCCGTGCTCATCGCGAAGCGTCTGCGTCGCAAAGAAGCTTTGGCGCCTGGCTTGCGCGCAATGGCAAACGCTTTCTATTCCTCTGGGGATAATCGCGCTGCCATCGAGCATCATCAACAAGCTATCCGGCTTTATGAATCGTTGGGCAATTGGAACGAAGCCGCTCGAACTTTGAGCGGTTCTATCCAACCGATGATCCTGGTAGGCGAGTACGACCAGGCCTTTCAGGCCGCGGATCGTGCTAAGGAGATATTTACTCGTCTGAACGACTCCTGCCGCCTGGCCCGTTTGGAAATCAACGTCGGCAACATCTATCACCGTCAGGATCGCTTCGAAGAATCGATCGCACACTATGAACGCGCCTATGCGGGCCTGCTGCCGTACAAAGACACGGAAGGAATCGCCGTCGTTCTGAGCAACATGGCCGTCTGCCTGATTAGCCTCAACGATTTTCCGCGTGCTTTGGCGGCCTATCGGGGGGCCCGTTCCTTCTGCGAGCAGAACAACATGCCGCTTCTTGTGGCGCAGGCGGATTACAACATCGCTTATCTCTATTATCTGCGTGGTGAGTACAGCCGCGCCATTGAGGCGCTCTATGCCGCCCGGCGCGCCTGCGAAGCTACCGGTGACGCCTATCACTTTGCGCTATGCCATTTAGACCTTTCCGACATTTATCTTGAACTGAACCTCAGCGAAGAAGCTCGGGAAATGGCTTACGAAGGATTTCTGCGGTTCGAAAAGCTCGGCATGGGTTACGAGGCCGCGAAAACACTTGCAAATGAAGCGACAGCCTTTGGCCAGCAGGGAAAGACGGTCCAGGCACTGGAGCGGTTCTCAAAAGCGCGAGAAATGTTTGGACGCGAAAAAAACCTTGTTTGGCCTTGGCTCATTGACTTGTACCAGGCTCTATTACTCTTCCATGAAGGCCGCTACTTTGAAGCTCGGCGTCTTTGCCTCAAGGCCTCCGCTTTCTTCGATCAATCAGCGCTCTCCGGGAAAGCGGTGCTGGCCCATTTGCTGCTGGCGCGCATCGCTCTGCAAGTGGGAAATTCTGCCGAAGCAGAAAAGGAGACGGCCGAATCTCTGGCACGGCTGGAATGCCTCCAGACTCCAGTACTTGCTTATCAGGCTCACCTGCTTGAAGGGCAGATCGCTCAGGCTCGCAACGATCGCCATACAGCGCATCAAGCCTACTTGGAGGCCCGGAAAGCGCTGGAAACCTTGCGTAGCCGGTTGCAAGGCGAAGAACTGAAGATCTCCTTTGTCAAGAACAGAATGGAGGTTTACGAAGCGCTCGTGGATTTATGCATTTCGGGAGACGGAACAGACACCTCCGCCGAGGAAGCCTTTGGGTGCATGGAAGCCGCAAAATCGCGCAGCATGATCGAAATGATATTTCAGAGCGGGCAGAGCCTTCCGCTGGGAGACACGGGCCAGAGCGATCTCGTCCGCAGAATCAGAGACCTGCGCGAAGAGCTCAACTGGTACTACCACCGCATCGAGCTTGAGCAACTGCGACCCGAAGAGAAATCCCACGAAAGGCTCGAAGGCCTGCAGGAAAAAGCGCAAGCACACGAGAAAGAATTATTGCGGACTCTGCGCGAACTCCCCGCACATGAACGGGAAAACGCCACGCTGGAAGCTCCCGCGGATTTTTCTCTTGCAAAGCTGCAAGCGCATCTTCCGCAGGACGCGACCCTCGTTGAATATTTTGTGGCTGGCGATCGCCTCGTTGCCGCCGTCATCACGCGCGAGAACATCCATATTCAACCCGTGACCGTGCTCTCCCGAGCCGCTCATTTTCTGCAATTGCTGCGATTTCAACTCTCCAAGTTTCGCATGGGCAGCGAATACGTCCGGCGATTTGAAGAACCTCTCTTGCGTGCTACGCACAGTCATCTGGAAACCCTTTACGGCGAACTTATCGCCCCTCTGCGCTCTTTTTTCCGGGGCAAGCACCTTATTTTCGTGCCGCACGGGCCTCTGCATTTCTTGCCCTTCCATGCGTTGCGAAATGGTGACGAGTATCTCTGCGATTCCTTCACCGTTTCGTACGCTCCCAGTGCGACGGTTTTCTCTTGGTGCCAGGAAAAGTCGGCGAGCGCAAGCGAGAATTCCCTCATTTTTGGGATTGCCGACGAGCGAGCACCCCAAATCTTGCAGGAAGCCCATTCCGTAGCGTCGCTCCTTCCCAAAGCGTCGCTCCATGTGGGAGACCATGCAACCTCCTCTGTTCTTCGCGAACAAGGTCCGCAGAGCGGCTTGCTTCACCTCGCCACTCACGGCATCTACCGCCAGGACAACCCGATGTTCTCCGGGATTCGGCTGGGTGATGGCTACTTGAATTTATACGACCTCTACCAGATGAGGTTGGACGCCAGGCTCGTGACGCTGAGCGGCTGCGCCACAGGAATGAATTTTGTCGCGGCCGGTGATGAATTGCTCGGACTTCAGCGGGGCTTATTCTGCGCCGGAGCCACTACGTTGCTGTTGTCTTTGTGGGACGTCCACGATCAGAGTACCGCGCACTTGATGCAGCACTTTTATCGAGACTACATCCGAACCGGCAATATGGCGGGCGCGCTCCAGCACGCGATGCAGGAACTTCGTCGCCAAAATCCCCACCCCTACTTTTGGGCGCCGTTCGTCCTGGTCGGTAAACTTACTGATTCTGCAAGACTTGCCTGATCTTCTGGCCACGTATATTTCTTGGGCCTCTCGTTTCCCTTATGCCACGAGGGTGTTACACCGTCCCTTCTACTGGGGAGTGTGGGGGCGCAGAAAGGAATCTGGGGGAAGAAAATGGAACATTTTACGACGGAGAATTGGATCGATTTTGTAAATCAGGCAGTGGACGTCAACGAAAAAAAGTTGATGGAGCAACACCTGAGTCAAGGGTGCAAACGCTGCACGGGGACAGTTTCGCTGTGGCAAAGAGTTCAGCAATCTGCGGCCTCGGAAGCGAGTTATCAGCCTCCAGAGGATGCGGTCAGAATCGCCAAGGCAACCTTTGCAGGATCGGGAATGGCAGACCAAAGAAAGGGAGCAGGCAGCCGCATCAAAGTTCTCTTCGACAGTTTTCTGCAACCGGTATTCGAAGGAGCTCGCTCGGCAGGTACCAGCACCAGGCAGATGCTCTATCGCGCGGACCCATTTCAGATTGACGTTCAGGTGGAGGCCAAGCCTGGTGGGAACCGCGTCGTGGTCACCGGCCAGCTTCTCAACATGAGCGATCCTGGAGTCGTCGGTCGCGACGCTCGCGTTGTTCTTTCTAACATGCGGGGACATGTCGTGCACGCCGTCACTAATCAGTTTGGCGAGTTCAGCGGGGAGATCGAGAACAGTGGAGATCTCCAGATGACGTTCTCCAGCGGCGGCGGCCTCCCGATCGTGATTTCGCTCCGGGATGCGCTTGGCAATCTGGACGGCGGCAAGCGATGAGCGGCAAACATGCAGCCGCCCGGTATCGCAGCCCTGGTACGAAAGTACCAAGACCGCTGGCAAATTTGTTTAGACGGGAAGATACACTCGTACCATTGGCTTGAAGGGGTTTGTCCAATGAAACTAGGCGGGCAAGCACTCGCGCCAAGAAACGAGCAACTCAACTGTAGGAGAGCCCCCAGGGCCTTCAACTATGAAACGTATCACCATCATTGTCGCGATGATCGTCCTCATGCTCGGTGCTGCAAAACCCGCTGCAGCGCAAAACCGCTACATCGTGCGCACCACAGGCGGCCTGTCCTCCGTCCTGAATCTGTGCAATCTCCTCGGATGTCAGGTGCAGGGTGGTTTGGACGGTTCCGTCGGCCAGAACTTTCTCGTAACTTCGTCCAACAACCTTCTCGCAAATATTGTTAACGGTGGCCTGACGCTCGTCGAATCCCTGTTGGGGATTGTGAGCGTGGAGGCCGACCGCCTTCTGCCCATCCCCCAACCATCACTCAGCGGCATTCCCTCCGGTCTCTATGACACGGCCCCAGTGAATTATTACGGAGCCGCCGTGTGGCACGGCTATGCCGCGCAGCCCGCAACTCAGATTATCCGGCTTCAGGATGCTCAAAACGGCTTTCGCATCGCCGGCACGGGTATCGTCGCGGTGATTGATACTGGCGTGGACGTCAATCATCCCGTCCTCTACTCCGTTCTTCTTCCGGGATATGACTTTACGCGCAACCAGCCAGGCGCCTCGGAATGGCTCGATGTGTCCGGTATGCAAAATGGTTACGTCGACACAAACACGCAGAATCAACAACCCGGTTATGTGCAACAGTCCACGGCGGCTGTACTCGACCAGTCCACCGCCGCGGTCCTCGATGGCGGACCGTACTCCGCATTTGGCCACGGTACGATGACCACTGGACTTGTGCACCTGGTTGCGCCGCAAGCTAAGATCCTTCCGCTCAAGGCGTTCTCATCAAACGGTGTTGGCTATCTTTCGAATATCGTTGCCGCTCTCTACTACGCCGTTCAGCACCATGCCAACGTCGTGAACATGAGCTTCGATCTTGACTCTTCCTCGCCGTCGCTTACTCAGGCGGCTGGCTACGCCAATAAAGCGGGCGTTGTTCTCGTCGCCGCGGCAGGAAACGAAAACACCAGCGTGGCGGTCTATCCTGCTGCGCTGAACAACTATGTCGTTGGGATTGCCTCTACGACAAACTGGGACAGCCGCTCATCTTTCTCGAACTATGGCGTAACGGATGTCTGGATCGCCGCGCCAGGAGAGAACATCATCAGCACATTTCCTGGTGGCACCTACGCAAGCGCTTCCGGCACCTCGTTTAGTTCGCCAATGGTCGCCGGCGCAGTCGCTCTAATGCTCAATGCCAAGCCATCCCTAAATCAGAACCAAGCAACCAGCTCGCTGTCCCATGCGATCAAGCTCACTCCGGACCTCAATCGTGGGCGCCTGGACGTGTATCAGGCGGTTTCTGCTTGGGTAAACAGTTCCGGCTCAACTTCTGGCGGTTCCGGCTCTTGCCTCTTGCTCTGCTGGTAGCTCCAATGGCGAATTACCAGATTCCAGCGCCCGCGGAGGGTTCCCTGTCCCCTGGGGCGCTGGAATCTCTCCGCGTCAAACAGCTCGAAGAGCAAGTTGCCGCGCTTCGCAATTCGGTCATCTGTGCGTTCAATCAGCTCCTCGACTTGAAGGATCTCAACACTGGCGTCCACAGCACCCGGCTCGCGGAATGGGGCATGCGTGTTGGGCAGGAACTGGGCTTGGAAGAGGCCGAGCTTCAGAATCTCGAGGTTGCCGCGCTCCTGCACGACATCGGCAAAGTAGGCATCCCAGATTCCATCCTCCGCAAGCCAGAACGCCTCGACCCGGATGAATACGCGCTCATGAAGAAACACTCTGAGTACGGTTGGGCTGTGCTGCGCATGCTCCCCGGTTTCGAGCGCTCCGCTCTTGACATCCTCCATCATCACGAATCTTTCGACGGAAAGGGCTACCCCGCGGGGCTTAAGGGGACCGAGATTCCCATTGTGTCGCGCATCGTCTGCGTCATCGATGCATTCGATGCCATGGTCTCTTCTCGTCCGTATCGAAAAGGGCTGCCCTTCGAGGAAGCTGTACGGCGGCTCAATGAGGCAAGCGGCACTCAGTTTGACTCAGCTGTCGTCCGGTCGTTCCTTTCTTTCGCCGAAGCAGAAATTTCCACCGTCTTCGCCGCCGCTGGGACCTCCGTCTGCTCCGCTCTCTAGCCCGGAAATCTCACCAGGGATAAGAACAAAACGTTAAATAGAAGTAGAAAAAGGCCGTTTTCTCGGGCATAACTGCGTTGTCTAAGCGTAGTTAAAGTCCCAGGAAAGGCGGCCTTTTCAATGACAGAGTGTAACCAGACTTTCTTTCCGTTTGAAGGACATTTTTCACGGCAAGTCGTGGCGGAGTTTGCAGGGGATTGGCTGACCACCGACGGTGGTTCACTGCTGCTGCGCCAGG
>WNGO01000160.1_pt1 | contig 41189 bp, 39 predicted proteins | sample 5400511 | NCBI WGS metagenome assembly WNGO01 (sample SAMN13153380, study PRJNA577476) | soil metagenome | isolation source: 20 cm soil or saprolite under Garry oak tree replicate 2 | place: USA:California | collected 2016-06-15 | reverse complement strand
GAAAGAAATTTTCAACGCTCCATCGACGCCGACAACGCGCTCATCGAAGGCTTTCCCGGCGTGACCTTCGGCATCCACATCTGCCGCGGCAATGCCCGGACAATCGACCCGAAAACCGGCAAACTCGTACCGCAATGGCACCGCGAAGGCTCCTACGACGCCATCGCGGAAAAACTATTTAACTCCCTCAAGCACCAGCGCCTGCTGCTCGAATACGACAGCTACCGCGCCGGCACCTTCGGCCCTCTGCGGCTTGTCCCAAAAGACAAAATCGTCGTTTTGGGTTTGGTCTCCACCAAAAACTCCGACATGGAAATCGTCGAGGATTTGAAACGAAGGATCGACCAAGCGAGTAAATTCTTACCGCCCTCAGCCCGCAGTGCGGCTTTGGGGGAATCGATTCAAAAGTTCTCAGCGAAGACGAGATGTGGAAAAAACTGGATACGATTGTCAAGACGGCAACGGAAACTTGGAATTAGACGTAGCTAGGAATCGGTGGGCTCCATCAGCTATTCAGCCGCACCTCACTCAACCATTCTTCATGCACATCCACCCAGATCGAATCCTGATCGTGGCACGTCGATACTTCTCTTAAGTCGAACCTGACGGTGTAAAGTGGGTTATGGATGCCGCGGTGGTCTCGGATGTTTTCCAGAATTCCATGCACCGATCCGATGACGCCGCGCTTGCCTCTAATATATTTCGGTGTGCGCGGATTGCCGGTGGGATTTTCGACGGCGACCATAACCGGGTCGCCGATTTTGAATTTGCTGCCGGTGGATTCCACGATTGTTCTCAATCCGGCCGGACTCTGGGCGCCTCCGCAGTCGCTCCGAATCTCTCCGCTTCTCTTTGCTGCGCCGGTTCCATGGCGCATCCCGCGCCGATCAAGCTATCGACGGTGACTAGCTTTGCCAACTCTTCTTCCGACATCCCTTCCGTCCCGGCAGGGCGTTGTGGCAGAACAAAATAACGCACGTCGGAAGTGCTATCATAAACTTGAATTTCTTTACCGGCAGGAACATCCAGACCAAACATTTCCTTGATGCACGCGCGCGGGTTCTGCACGATATTGGTCCGATAGCTCTCGTGCTTGTACCACCACGGCGTGTCTCCGAGGATGTCGTACGGATAGCAGGAGCATAGGGTGCAAACGATCACGTTGTGGACCTTGTCGGTATTCTCCACAACGACCAATTTGCCTACTTTGCCCTGATGCACACCCATTTCTCTGAGAGCTTCCCTACCCGTCGTTAAAAGCGCCTGCTTGAATTCCGGATCGCTCCACGCCTTGGCGACGATCACGCCACCGGCCCACGGGCGTTCTTCATGGAGCTGTTTCCAACGCTGCTCCAACTCCTCGCGGGTCGACCAGCCGCGCTGGATCAGCGCTTGGACGAAGACCTCGAGTAGCTCCTGATAGTCCTTCAAGTCTTGCTCCAGATTTACCATGCGCTCTGCAAGAGTGCCGTGATGTTCTTTCTTCTTAATTTTAAAAAAGTCATCGTAGTCACCGCGCTCTTTGCGGTTATCTTCGGTCACCATGTCCATCGCTTCGACGGCGCGCGCTGAAACAAGGGCGATGCCTTTCACGTATTCATCGAGCCATTCTTCCAGGTAGCGTACGCGGGCTTCGAGGTTTTTTCCCTCCGCCTTTCGTGGCTTGAAGAATTGATTTTTGCGCTTGAGAGCGACGCGGGCCTTGAGCAGGTCGGGAAATGTCACCACGTTGCGCCGCAGTAAATAGAAAATGCGCGGCTCGAAACGCTTGGCGCGGTAGTACTCCAGATCTTCTTCGACGGCGCGAATATGCGCCTCGAAGTCGTGCATGTGTCCTTCGAAAGGCTTGTGTGAATGTCCATGATCGCCTGACATGAGATCCTCCGATGATCCGTGAAAAACGCGGATCAATGCGTATCGAAGATTTCTTGGAATTCTTTCAGTTTTGCTTTGGTCGCTTCGGTCTCCGCCACGGTCGGTTTCGCCGGATCTACGGCGGGTGGCAAGCAACCGAGCTTCATCAGGCAAGCCATCAGCAATAACCGCGCTTTGGTCGCCGTGAGATTGCTTCCCGCGATCGCCAGCGGGTCCCTTTTCGGATCCACGAAGCCGCCGGCGTTGCCGCGGCCGACTTTCACGACCGGCAGGCCGCTGAACGTCGCGCGCTTCAGCGCCGCATCGACCGCATTGCTCATGGCGCCGAACGGCGCCGAGCCTTCAGCGAGGAATCCAGCCAGCGGCGCATGGCGCAAATTCTTCTCGATTCGCGCTAGAATATCGACTTCGCTGCTCGCATCTCCCGAGGTATCGTCCTGCAAGTAGCGCGCATGCTTGACGATCGTAACCGTGGGAATAGCCGTCGGCAACAAATCTCCCGCACTATCTTTGATCGTAACCGCAATCGTACCAACCTTTGAACCTTCAACCCTTGAACCTTGAACCTCGCCCGGCAATCGGGTGAGATTTACCTGTGAATTATGCGTATGCCGCTTGACCGGCTTGAACGAAAACTGCGGCGCGCCCGGATGACCCATCCGTCCAATGATCCCGCCATGGCCACCGGTGGCGACGTAGCCGCCAGGCCGCGCGTCGGATTTCTGCACATCGCGCGACGTGAAAATCTGCTCGTCTAGGATGGCCACCGCGCCGACACAATCGCGCCCGTTCTCATCCGCCCAAATCCGTGAGGTGATGTAATTCACCGAATCGACGATATTGCGGTCGCCGTCGTTGGCGATGGCGCCGTGCGGGCGTTGAGAGGAATTTCCACAAATCGGCAGCGACGTATCGATCAGCAAGTTCAGCCAGAAGGTCGTCTCTTCGACAAATGGGCTGCCTTCCAGCCAAATCGCGCCAAGATATTTGCCGCTTGCAAGAGCATGTTGAACGACGTTGGTCACGCGGGCCAGCGCTGCCATCGGCGGTTCTTTGCGCAAATAACCGGGACGATAGGGGAAAAAATCTACGCCGCGAATCTCAGGTGCGATATCGCCGTCGCCGATATCGGTTCGTTCGCCGGCGCGGCGGCCTGTGGCGTAGCCGCCGGACGGCAACGCGCGGTAAAAATCGAAGTCGGCTTTTTCGCTGAGCAGGCAACCCCAGCCCTCATCGGAAATACCCAAGCGATCTATCTCATCGAAAAGACGCGAGCCGTCGGGAAAAAACGGCACGCGGCAAAGTTCACCCGGCGCGTTTTTTTCCGTTGCGTCCAGCTCCCAGGCTTGCCCGTTCACTTGGCGCGCCATGTAAGGTAGGGGATACAAACCATCTTCAGGCTTGAGCGTGACCTCGTAAACGGGTTTGTCAGTTAGACTGATTCGTTCTTTGTGAAAGACGCCGGCGGCGTCGAGATAGCCGTCCGGCGGCGCGTAAAGTTCCGCGGCGTCACGTTCCAGGGGATGAGCGCTAAATTGCTCGATGTAGACAGTTGTCGGCGCAGCTAATTTCTGCGCCCGAAGGACATCAAAACGCATCGGCGTGCCATCGGCGTGAGTTCTCAGCGCTAAGCCATATTTCTCGCGCGCCTTGTTGCTGGTCACCAGCGGCTCAGTGTTCTGGATCGTCGCCGTCGGCCCGGAGAAAACCGCGATGCGAGGTTTGGCAATGCTAGATTCAGTAGCCACAATTTATCTCGGTGGGAGAAACAAATGAATTACGATCGCCGCAGAGTCTATTTTAGTTCGTAAGGAAGTTGCTTCGGACCGTAGCCTTGCCAATACTTGTTCATCGCTGGATCATATCGGCCTTGAAGAAACCCTCCGGCTTTTTCCGCGCGCACGATAATCGCCACTGTGCGTTCGTCACCGCTCTCCTCGGCGTGGATTTCATAGGGCGACACCAGATCGATCTTGCCTGCGCCGACCTTCACATTAACCGTCTTGCGGATTTCCGCGTAGTCGGGCTTCGATCGATCATCGACGCGCTCATATCGTTCTACCGTTTCGGTACCGTCGAGCACCCCATACAACGTCCAATTGTGCGCGTGATCGTGAATCTGCGTTCTGGTTTTCGGCGCTTTGATCAAGCCGTTGATCACAAACTTATAATCGGGATCTTCGTAGAAAAGTAAATTTTCCGCACGCTCGCTGCCTTGTGAGCAATCGGGCCAGGTCTTCGATTGCTCTTTAAGCGCTGGATTCGCCAGTAGTTCCTCAAGCAACGGCGGCATCTTCTGCCAGCGTTTGGCCGAGTCGGATTCAACGGCAAATAGCGCGCGCGTGGCGTCGATAAACTTTTGCACTGCAGACTGCGACATAGAATTCTCCTTCGAAGGGTTTTGCAAATTGCGCTACTGAAATCAGTATTAATCCTTCGGCCAACGCGCCGTCAAGCTTGAAAGACCGGCCAGTCATTTCGCCAAAACAAAAAGGCTTCGGAAGTGATCGACCTCCGAAGCCTTCAGGAATAATCGGAATTTGCGAACTACGTTCCGTGTGACCAAGAAGACAGATACTTTTGCTGTTCCTTGCTCAAACTATCAATGCGAATGCCCATGGACGACAACTTCAATTTCGCCACCCAATTCTCCACGTCGATCGGCACGTCGTAAACTTTTTGGGTAAGCTTCGCGTGGTTTTTCACCGCCCACTCCGAAGCGAGCGCCTGGGTCGCAAAACTCATGTCCATGACCGAGGCAGGATGCCCTTCCGCCGCGGCTAAATTCACCAATCGCCCTTCGCCGAGCAGATAGATCCTCTTGCCGCCGGGGAACACGTAAGCGTCGACGAAGTTGCGCACGTTTTTTTCCACTTTGCTGGAAAGTTTTTTCAGCGCCTTGAGGTCGATCTCGATATCGAAGTGACCCGAATTGCAGATCACCGCGCCATCTTTCATCGCCTTGAGATGATCCTCGGCAATCACGTGCATATCCCCGGTCAGCGTGATGAAGAGATCGCCGATGCGCGCCGCTTCTTTCATCGTCATCACTTCAAAACCATCCATTGCGGCTTCGAGAGCCCGTACGGCGTCGACTTCGGTGACGATGACCTTGGCACCCATGCCGCGCGCGCGCGACGCGACACCTTTGCCGCACCAGCCGTAGCCGGCGACAACGATACGTTTGCCAGCGATGAGCATGTCGGTCGCGCGAATCACGCCGTCGATGGTCGACTGACCGGTACCGTAACGATTGTCGAAGAGATGTTTGGTCGCCGCGTCGTTGACCGCGATGACTGGAATTTTGAGTGCGCCGTCTTTTTCCAGCGCGCGCAGGCGAATCACGCCGGTTGTCGTCTCTTCCATGCTGGCTATCAAGTTGGATGCCAAATGCGCATAATCCGTGTGCAGCAGCGACACCAAGTCAGCGCCATCGTCCATGGTGACGACAGGTTTGTGGTCGAGTGCGGCTCTAAGGTGGCTGTAATAACTTTTATTGTCCTCGCCTTTGATCGCGAAAACCGGAACTTTGTCGTGTTTCACGAGAGATGCCGCCACATCGTCCTGCGTCGACAACGGATTCGATGCACAGAGTAGAACGTCTGCGCCACCGGCTTTGAGAGCCTGCACCAAATTCGCTGTTTCGGCCGTGACGTGAAGACACGCCGAAAAGCGCATGCCGCTGAGCGGTTTTTCCTTCCGGAACCGTTCCTTCACTCGTTCCAGCACCGGCATATCTTGACCGGCCCAGAGAATCCGTTTGCGCCCGCCGTCGGCGAGGCGCAGATCTTTGACGTCGTGTTTCTTTCCCGCCATCGTAACCGCTTCCTCCGCTTTTTTTTTGGAACTAGACCCGACCCGCGGCTTTTTTGAGATCCGCCGCCCGGTCGGTTTTTTCCCAGGTAAACAGCCCATCTTCCGGCGTGCGGCCAAAGTGTCCATAGGCGGCTGTCGGACGATAAATGGGTCGTTTGAGATCGAGAGCTTGAATGATGCCCTTGGGGCTGAGATCAAAATTGTCCTGGACGATCCTGGCGATTTTTCCTTCGGGGATCACGCCGGAGCCAAACGTATCGACGAGCACCGAAACCGGTTGCGCGACTCCGATCACATAAGCGAGTTGGACTTCGCAGCGCTGCGCCAACTCCGCGGCGACGATATTTTTCGCGACATACCGCGCCATGTAGGCCGCGCTACGGTCAACTTTGGACGGATCTTTGCCGGAAAAAGCGCCGCCGCCATGGCGCCCCATCCCACCGTAAGTGTCGACAATGATTTTTCGCCCGGTGAGACCACAATCGCCCTGCGGCCCGCCGACGACGAAGCGCCCCGTCGGATTGACGTGATAAACCGTATCCTTGTCGAGGTATTCCGGGGGGATGACGGCTTTGATGACGCCTTCGATAATAGTTTCTCTGAGCTTGCTGTATTCGACTTCGGGGCTGTGTTGCGTCGAGATCACGACGTTTTTGACTTTCACCGGCTTGCCGTCGCGATATTCTACGGTCACCTGGGATTTGCTATCGGGCCGGAGAAAATAAGCTTCGCCGCCCTTGCGAACTTTCGCGAGGTAGTGCACCAAGCTGTGCGCCGTCTGGATCGGGAACGGCATCAGCTCCGGTGTTTCATCGCAGGCGTAGCCGAACATCATGCCTTGATCGCCGGCGCCCTGCTCTTTGTGCAAACCTTCGCCTTCCGTCACGCCCTGGGAGATATCCGGCGATTGCTGCTCGATCGCGGTCAAGATCGCGCAGGTATGGCCGTCGAATCCCATGGCCGAATCGGTGTAGCCGATTTCGCGCACCACTTCGCGCACGATATCGACGTAACTCACTTTTACACTGCTGGTGATCTCGCCAGCGACGACAACCATACCGGTCTTGGCGAGACTTTCGCAGGCCACACGGCTATTGGGATCTCCAGCTAAGTGAGCATCGAGAATCGCGTCCGAAACCTGATCGCATAGTTTATCCGGATGACCTTCAGAAACGGATTCGGATGTAAATAAAAAGTCTTTACCAGCCATGGGACGACCTCCACCGGCGTGAAAATAATCAATTCTGTATAACGAATACGAGCGGGGGATTCAACCTTACTGGTTTTCGTTGAAGCGGTTGTCGATCAGTTTTTCGATGGCCTTGATGACCCTTTCTGCATCGTCGCCCTGGGCTTCGACTAAAATCTTGCTGCCTTGGGGCGCTCCCAATGTCATCACACCCAAAATGCTTCGGCCATCGACCGTTTGGCCGTCCACGGACAAACTGACCTGCGCTGAGAATTTGTTCACCGTCTGCACGAGCAAGGCTGACGCGCGGGCATGCAACCCGAGCTTGTTTTTGATTTCGATGGTTTTGACGACTTTGCTCATCCGGTCACTTGTCAATGTCGCGGTGCTTGATGTGGATGCGAAAGTTTCCGTCGCCGAGTCTTTTTTGTAATTCTTCCACCAGGACGACGGAACGATGTCGGCCACCGGTACATCCCAGAGCCAGAGTGAGACTGCTTTTGCCTTCGCGCTCGTAGAGCGGCAGGGTAAATTCGAGCAAGGCATACAACCGATCAAGATACGCTCGGGTTTCTTGATCGCGCAACACGAAGTCACGCACTTCCGGCTCGAGTCCGGTCTTGGCGCGCAGCTCATTGACGAAATAGGGATTCGGCAAAAATCGCACGTCGAGGATCATGTCGGTATCATGGGGAATGCCAAACTTGTAACCGAACGAAGTGAAAAACAAAACCATACGGCGCGTCTGCGGCGCTTGGCAAAACTGTGCCTCCATCTCATTTTTGAGCTGGTGCACGTTGAAATCGCTGGTGTCGATGACTTTGTCGGCCAGAGCGCGGATCGGTTCCAGCGCTTTTCGTTCACGCGAAATACCGTCCAGGATCGAATCTTGGCCGGCGAGCGGATGGGGCCGGCGCGTTTCGCTGAAGCGGCGCAATAATACGTCGTCCGATGCGTCGAAAAACAAAACTTGAACGTGATGGCCGGCGGCGCGCACGTCGGCGAGAACCTGGGGCAAGGCCTGCAAGAACCGGCTGCCGCGCAAATCGACGCCGAGCGCAATGCGCCGGATTTCCTCTTGGTAGCCTTGACAGAGGTCGATGAATCTCGGGATCAGCAGTGCGGGAAGATTGTCGACGCAGAAAAAGCCGTTATCTTCGAGGGCGCGAATGGCGAAGCTTCTGCCCGACCCCGACAGACCGGTGATAATGACGATGTCCAACCCGTCGGTCATGGCGAATCAAAACTTGTCATCCTCTTCGGAAATAATCGCGTAAAGTTCCTGGCTCGAGCGCCCGGCCATGAGGCGGCGTCGAAAGACTTCGTCTTTGAGCAGCCGAGAAATCCGCGCCAGAGCCTTTAAGTGGTCCGCCGCGGCGTTTTCAGGAGCGATCAGGACAAAAAACAGGTGCGTCGGCGCGCCGTCCAGAGAGGCGAAATCCACTCCCTCGGCGCTGCGCGCGAACACTCCCAGGACTCGCTCTACGCCGGCAAGCTTGCCGTGCGGGATCGCCACTCCTTCGCCAATCGCCGTGGTGCTAATGCGTTCCCGCTCAAGCAGCACTTCAAGCACTTTCTTTTTGTCCAACTGATGACACGACGCCAGCCAGCCGGCCATTTCTTCGAGCGCCGCATTCTTGTCGCGGCTGGCGAGGGTTGGAATAATCGTTTCAGTGTTGAGGAAATCGGTAATCTTCACGCGTTTGGCTTTCTTCGCTTGAGCTTGATCTTTGCCTTTTGTTTTTTGATCTGTCGTTCGATCTTATCGATCGCCAAATCGATCGCCGCGTAGAGATCTTCGTGCTGTTCTTTGCCCAGGATAGTCGCTCCATGAGTGCGCAGTTCGACTTCCGCCATCTGGCATTCTTTCGAATCCACCGCGAGAATCACATGGGCATCCAGAGGATGGGAAAAATACTTGCCGACTCGGTGAATCTTTTGTTCGGCGTAGCGCTTCAAAGCCTCGGTCGGCTGCGTATGACGAAAGGTCACCGAAACTTTGATCTCGCTCATCGGGTCGCGCTCTCTCCTGGAAATTATTTGCGCCAAAATGGCTGGCGGCGTTTCGAGGAGGGTAGAATGCCCATCGCCTCGCGATACTTGGCCACGGTGCGACGGGCGATTTCAATCGAGTCGCCCGACAAAGTCGCCGCAATGTGCTGATCGCTGTACGGTTTGCGCGGATCCTCGGCGGCGATGATGCCGCGGATTTTCTCCTTGACGCTTTCGCTTGCCACGTCTTCACCGTTGCCGCCGCGCAGGCCGCTCTGGAAAAAGAACTTGAGCTCGAAGAGCCCCTGGGGGGTATGAACGTATTTATTGGCCGTGGCGCGGCTCACGGTAGATTCGTGCATGTCGATGTCTTCGGCGACGTCGCGCAACACCATCGGCTTCAGATGGCTGACTCCATGGTCAAGAAACTCCAGTTGAAATTTGAAGATGCTCTGGGTCACTCTAAACAGCGTCTGCTGACGCTGCTGGATGCTCTTGATCAACCAGTGAGCGGCGCGAACCTTTTCCTGCAGATATTGCCGCGCTTGTTCTTCTGCCGCGCCTTCTTGGCCGGCGAGGCGGCGATAGAGCGAGTTCACGCGCAGCCGCGGCACCCCGTCGTCGTTTAGAAATATCACATATTCGTCGCCGATCTTCTCGACAAAGACGTCGGGCAATACCGTTCTAACTTCATCCTGCTCGAAGCCGCGCGAGGGTTTGGGCTCAAGAGTGGCGATGAGATGGGCTGCCTCGGCAATTTCGTCGATGCTGACCAGCAAATCCTTGGCAAGCTTTTCGTAACGTTTGGACTCGAGGAAATTCAGGTAATTGGCAACGATTTTCGCCGCCAAGCTGTCGCTCAAATGCAGGTTCTCCAGTTGGATCAATAAACACTCGCGCAGATCCCGCGCGGCGACGCCGACCGGATCGAAGAACTGGATGCGTTTGAGCACCGCTTCGATTTCCTCCGGGCTGCTTTCGGTGGCGTTGCAAATATCTTCTCGGCCGAGCACGAGGTAACCGTTCTCGTCGAGGTTTTGAATCACATGGAGACCGATCGTTGATTCCCGCTCGCTGATCTTGGAAAGCCGCAGCTGCCAGATGAGGTGATCTTCCAACGTCGTCTTTTTCGTCAGGCTGTTTTCCCACGACGGCGGCGAGTCGCCATCCTCCGACGTTGCTTCGGCGGTCAGAGAACCATGAATCGAATTGGAGTGGGTGTCGAGATATTCCTGCCAATCCAAGGTGCCGATCTTATCGACGGCGGAAAGCTCGCGGTTCAGCACCAATTCGGCGGGGTCGCTTCCCGCGCTCACCGGGGTTTCGGTTCTTGGTTGTTCCGCACTGCTCTCGGCTTCCTCCGTGGGTCCTTCTTCCAGCGCCGGATTTTCCTGCAGCTCCTTGAGCACCATCTCTTCCAATTCCACCCGGGAGAGCTGCAACAATTTAATCGCCTGCTGCAGCTGCGGGGTCATGACCAGCTGCTGCGTCAGTTTTTGAACTTGTCGAATCTCAAGAGCCATAGTTAGAACTTAAAGCCTTCTCCCAGATAAAATTTGCGCGCTTTTGCGCTTGCAGCGATCGTTTCAGGCGTGCCTTCTTCGAGGATCGTGCCTTCGTTGACGATGTAAGCTCGATCACAGATTCCCAGCGTTTCCCGAACATTGTGATCCGTAATCAAGATCCCGATGCCGCTGTTGATCAGCCGGCGGACTATTTTCTGAATCTCTGCAACGGCGATCGGATCAATCCCCGTAAACGGCTCATCGAGCAGCAGAAAAAACGGCGAAAGCACGAGAGCGCGCGCGATTTCCACGCGGCGCCGCTCGCCACCCGAAAGCGTAAACGCCTTATGCGTCGCCAGATGATTGATCCCGAGCATCTTCATCAATGCCTCAGCGCGCTCCTCTTGTTCCGCGCCATTCAAATCCAAGGTCTGCAGGATCGCCCGTAAATTATCAGCTACCGTGAGTCGACGAAACACCGACGACTCTTGGGGAAGGTAACTGATCCCAGCTCTCGCCCGTTGATAGATCGGCGCTCCGGTGAGATCTTCATCATTCATAAACACGCGCCCTTCGTCGGGCTGAATTAAACCGACCAGCATATAAAACGTGGTCGTTTTACCGGCACCGTTAGGACCGAGCAAGCCGACGACTTCACTGCCTTTCACCTCTAAACTAACGCCGTTAACGACCCTTCGTCCACCGTATGACTTCGCGACCGAGTCCGCTCTGAGGACGCTCATTTTTGCTTGGCATCCCCCTCCTCCCGACTCTTCAATTCGTCCGGAAATATGGTCGCCTGAACTCTAATTTTGCCGTCGCCTTCCGCGACGGCCTTATCTTGATCCATAAAGTAGACGACTTTGACACCGCTCACCTGACTGTTGCCTTGGCGCATCACCGGGCTTCCGGTAAGTGTCACGGTCTTGGTCTTATCATCGAACACAGCTTTGTCGCCGGTTGCCACCCGATTGCCCTGCGTGGCGTTCACCTTTCCCTCAGCCACGATCTGCTTCATCTGTTTTGTTTCCGGATCGATATAGGCAGTGAGAGTCTCACTGCGCATGGTCATCTCGGCTTGAACCGTAACGACGCGCCCTTTGTAGGTAATGGTATTTTTCGTCTGATCGGCTTCCATCCAGTCGGCCGTGATATAGATCGGATCTTTCTTGTTGATCTCAAACGGTGTGGAGCCCTTTTTACCCGCGTCTTTGGCGGGTGCGGCCGCGCCCGCCGCCATACCGGAGAAAATCGCGAGCGAGTAGAGAACCACCGTCGAGCCGAGCGTTGTACGGATCACATTATCCCCCGATCTGCGGCTTGGAGCTAGCACTATTCTTTTTCTTCGCCAACGTCTCGGGCTCGATCCTGGTTTTCACCGCGTGCACGAGGCGAATCTTTTTGCTTTCTAATTCTACTTCCATGCGCGCGCCTTCCAACGCGATCCCTTCCCCCACGACCGTGGTGTGGCTCGGCAGAATGATCTGATCTTTCGCCGGCAAGTAATTCGCTTCCTCCGATTTGAGCACGTAACCTTGAAACGTGACTTGTACGCCGCCGTGAACCTCCATCCTCTCCAGCTCCTTTTCGTTGAGGTAAACCAGCGCTTCGTCGCCTATGGTTTCCGCAACGTTCCCTTTCTTATCGTAGTAGTAAAACCTCGGCTTCTTAACGACTGTTTCCTTTTGCTCTTTGAAGTAATTCGCTTCCTCGCCGAACAGGTCCCAAACCTTGCGCCCGTTTTCGATCTTCGCCCGGTGGAAGTCCTTTAATCGAAGTGCCGACTCCGGAAGGTAACCTAGAGCCTTAACCGGCGTCGATTTGATATCCTTCTGCACGCGCCGCATTATTTCCGTCACCTTGTAGGTCACACCGGCCAACGAAAGGAAAATTGCCAGCAAAAGAATAGATCGTCTCGCTCTGCGCATAAACACCCAGTTACATGCAAAAATACCACTCTTGAGGAATGCTGTAAAGCGTTCGGCATGAAAATTGCTTTTCGAGATTCTCTGCAGTCTAAGACAATCCGCTCATCAGTGTGGCCCATTTGCCTTGGGCTTTGAGTAAAAACTCTGCTAACTCACGGACCGCACCGCGACCTCCGGCCCCCATGGTGACCAAATCAACAACCGAGTGCAGCTCCCTCGATCCATCCGCGACCGTGACCGCCAGCCCTGCTCGGCGTAGGGTGGGCAGATCAACCACATCGTCACCCATGTAGGCGACTTGTTCGTCTTGCAGACCGCGTTCGCGTTTGATCTCGTTGTACACGTCGAGCTTGTTACGCACGCCTTGGTGCACCAGGCGAACGCCAAGCTCCTTGGCCCGATGGCGCACGCTCCGGGAAGAGCGCGCCGTGATGAAGCCGACGTCAATTCCAGAGCGCAGCAGCAGAGCGATCCCTTGCCCGTCGCGAACGTGAAATTGCTTGGTTTCCATGCCGCGTTCGTCGATGATGATGCGACCGTCGGTGAGCACGCCATCGACGTCGAGCAAGAGCAATCGAATGCTTGCTGCCTTTTTACGAACTGCGGCAGGGATACGTTTCACGGGCGCGACTAGATGCCGGCTTTAAAAATATCGTGCAAGTGAATGACGCCGATCGGCTTCTGAGTGCCATAGGCGAGCACAAAGAGCGAGGTAATTGGCCGCGGCAGGTTTTCTTCCATTCTGATAAGTGCTTCCGACGCCAGCGCATCTTGGGCGATCGTTTGCGGTTTCGCCGTCATCACTTCCTCGGCGCTTTTGCTGAAAATGTCATTGCCGTGCGTTTGTAGTCCGCGACGCAGGTCGCCATCGGTGATGATGCCGATCAAATGTCCCCGCTCATCGGTGACTCCGGTGATTCCCAGGCGTTTTGCGGTGATTTCAAACAGCGCCTCCTTGATCGGTGTGACTCGCGTGACCATCGGCAACTCGTCACCGCGATGCATCAAATCTTCCACTCGTAACAACAGTCTCCGACCCAAAATTCCGCCTGGATGACGCACTGCGAAGTCTTCCTCTTTAAAACCTTTCTCTTGCAGCAACACGACCGCCAAGGCGTCGCCGATCGCCAGCGCGACCGTCGTGCTTGCCGTGGGCGCCAAGCCGAGCGGGCATGCTTCCTCTTTGACGCCGACGTTTAGGACAACATCTCCGGCTCTTGCCAGAGTCGAATCGACATTGCCGGTCATGACGATCAGCTTAAGGCCGAGATGCTTGAAATGAGATAGAAGCTTCAAGATCTCGTCGGTTTCACCGCTGTTGGATAGGGCGACGATCACGTCGTCTTTCATGACCATGCCGAGATCGCCGTGCAGCGCATCACCGGAATGGAGAAAAAAAGACGGCGTCCCGGTGCTGGCGAGCGTGGCGGCAATTTTTCGGCATATCAGGCCGGATTTTCCCATGCCGGTGACGACAACCTTGCCGCAGCAGCCGTGCAGCACTTCCACCGCGCGTAAGAAATTTTCGTCGAGCCGATCAATGAGAGATAAAATCCCATTGGCTTCGATCCGCAGCACGTCCGCGGCGCGCTTGAGAATGTCGCCGCTTTTCATCGTGGGTTTCTTTCCTTAACCAACGAGTCAATCTGCTTGACGACCTTGAGCAAGCTTTCGAAATTTTCCAGGGCGAGCGAATTTGGCCCGTCGCTCAGCGCGCGGTCAGGATCTTCATGAACTTCCATGAAGAGCGCATCGACGCCCGCGGCCACGCCGGCGCGGGCCAGCGCCGGAATATATGTGCGTTCGCCGCCGGAAGCATTGCCGAGACCGCCAGGTAATTGCAGGCTGTGGGTCGCGTCGAAGACCACCGGATAACCGAGCTCGCGCATGACGACCAGAGAGCGCATGTCGGAAACCAAATTGTTGTAGCCGAAGGAAGCGCCGCGCTCGGTGAGGAGAATTTGATCGTTGCCGGTGGAACGGATCTTCTCGACGATGTTACGCATGTCCCAGGGGGCGAGAAATTGGCCCTTTTTCACATTAACGATTTTACCCGAACTTGCCACGGCCACGACGAAATCGGTCTGACGACAAAGAAAGGCCGGGATTTGGAGAATGTCGGCAACTTCTTTAACCCGCGCGACTTGATCACTTTCATGCACGTCGGTAAGGATCGGCACGCCGATTTTCTTTTTCACGGCGGCGAGAATTTCCAAGCCTTCTTCCAGCCCCGGGCCGCGAAACGAATTCAGCGATGATCGATTGGCTTTGTCGTAAGAAGATTTGAATATGTAAGGAACACCCACCCGATCCGCTTTCTCCTTAAGCGCCGCGGCATGCCGCAACGCCGACTCTTCGCTTTCAATGACGCAGGGGCCGGCGATCACGGCAAGCGGCAATCCGCCACCGAGTTGGAGCTTTTCCATCGTGATGATTTTGGACGTCATCGGGCAACGAATCGATCGCTCGTCAAGTGCGGACGATTTTTATCCGGGGCACTTCTGCAGCCGCCTTGCGATTTTCGATCGCTGCCTCAATAAATCCTTGGAAAAGCGGGTGACTCGCCATCGGCCGCGACTTAAACTCGGGGTGAAACTGGCAGCCGAGGAACCAGGGATGTTCTTTGAGTTCGATGATCTCGACCAAGTTGCCGTCCGGTGACAGGCCACTTAAAACCATGCCACGGGCAGCGAATTCGGCGCGATAGTTGTTGTTAAACTCGTAGCGATGGCGGTGACGCTCGGAAATGTTTTCTCGACCGTATAATCTGGCGGCCAGAGTCTCGTTCTGCAGCGCGCACGGGTAACTCCCCAAGCGCATGGTGCCGCCTTTGCTGTCGATCGATTTCTGTTCCGCCATCAAGTGAATCACCGGATGCGGCGTCTGCAAATCGAACTCGCTGGAATTAGCGGCCTGCAGGCTACAAACATTGCGCGCGAACTCGACCACGGCCATTTGCATCCCTAGGCAAATGCCGAAGAACGGGATGCGATTTTCACGCGCGTAGCGGACCGCGGCGATTTTACCTTCGCTGCCGCGATCACCAAAACCGCCGGGAATAAGGATGCCATCGGCCTGCTTGAGCAACGCCTCGGTTCCTTCGTGCTCCATTTTCTCCGCTTCGATGCAGTCAAGCTCGACGCGAACTTCATTGGCGATGCCGCCGTGCACGAGCGCCTCCAGTAAACTCTTGTACGATTCTTTGAGGCTCATATACTTGCCGACGATAGCGATGCGCACGGCATCCTTTGGGTTCTTCAAGACCTGCACCACTCGTTGCCAGTTTTCCAGATGCGGCGCGCCGGTCCAGATATTGAGCTTCTCGACCACCCGCTCATCGAGACCTTCTTCATGGAAAACCAGCGGCACTTCATAAATCCACTCGACGTCTTTAGCGGTGATGACTGCGTTTTCTGCGACGTTACAGAAATGAGCAATTTTCGTCTTTATTTGTCTATCGAGAATGCGATCCGTACGGCAGAGCAAAATATCCGGCTGGATTCCAAGGCCCGTCAGCTCCTTCACGCTATGCTGCGTCGGTTTGGTCTTGAGCTCGCCGCCGCCGGTGATGTACGGCACCAGAGTCAGATGAACGTAGAGCACGTTCTCGCGACCCCAATCCCACGCGATCTGGCGCACCGCTTCGAGAAACGGTAATCCCTCGATATCGCCGACGGTGCCACCGACTTCGCCGATGGCGATGTCGTAACCTTCCGCCGCCGCGAGAATGCGCCGCTTAATCTCATCGGTAATATGGGGAATCACCTGGACCGTGCCGCCGAGATAATCGCCGCGTCGCTCTTTGCCGATGACGGTTTCATAAATTTGACCCGTCGTGCAGTTGTTTTTCCGGCCCATGGGGGTCGACACGTAGCGCTCGTAGTGGCCGAGGTCCAAATCGGTTTCGGCGCCATCATCGGTGACGAAAACTTCGCCGTGCTGGTACGGACTCATGGTGCCTGGATCGACGTTGATGTACGGATCCATCTTCAGCATCGTCACCTTGAGGCCGCGACTCTCCAGCAGCGCGCCGATCGAGGCCGCCGCGAGACCCTTGCCCAAAGAGGAAACGACGCCGCCGGTGACAAAGATAAACTTGGTTTTGACCGTTGCCATAGCTTCCTTTCAGTTAAGCTGTTGTTTCCAGTAACGCACAGCCCGCTTTAAATCTGCCACAGTATCGACTTCCACCGAACGCTCGTCAACTTCCGCCACGTAAATCCGATAGCCGTTTTGCAGTGCCCTGAGCTGCTCTAAACTTTCAATTTGCTCCAGCGCCGTCGGCTTCAGGCGTGCAAACTTGAGAAGAAAGTCGCGCCGGTAGACATAAAGCCCCAAGTGCCGGTAGCCCCACAGCCGTGATTTCGACCGTGGCACCAAGGGCTGTCCTTCCAGGTCGACGCTGCCATTCCTCACATAGGGAATCGGCGCACGCGAAAAACAAAGCGCGAAGCCAGCGCGATCATGGAGAACTTTGACCACGTTCGGATTGCGCCATTCGTCTTGACTGTAAATCGGCGTGCATACCGTACCCATTGGAATGCTCCGGTTTTGCCGCAGCGGCCGCAGCGCACGCGCAATCGTTTCGGCATGAATGAACGGCAAATCGCCTTGAATGTTGACCAGCCAATCCGCTCTGATCTTGCGCGCCACCTCGGCCAGCCGATCCGTGCCGCTCTGATGATGCTTCGAAGTCATCATAACATCCCCGCCGAAGCGTTTAACCGCTCGCTCGATGCGCCGATCGTCGGTCGCGACCAGAACTCGATCCAACTCTCGCGCCCGGCTAACGCTCTCGTAAACATGCTGTATCATCGGTTTGCCGCCGATATCCGCCAGCGGCTTTCCCAGAAGACGGGTCGATCCATAGCGCGCCGGGATAACAGCCACGACTCTCATCGGTTGCTGAATTTAGAAGTGCAACGACCCTGAAACGATTGCTTAAGCCTGCGGTTTTGCCAAAAAATAAAAAGCCGCGATGGCTTTTGGGGAAAGCGCATCACGGGATTTCAATATACGTGGAGACAGAATCACTGTCAACGAGAATTACGCGCGCGCGGAGAGTTATCGATCTATTCTTCTGATGGCTGTAAATCTTTTAGATTTAGTCGAATTCACGCCCGTAGGAGAATGCCGCGGTGATCTTCACGACGTTCGCAGCGACCATTCCGACGCGCTGTTATCGCGCTGCTCATCAGAACCGATCACCGCGCAATTGCGCCCCAATTCCTTGGCGCGATACAGAGCCTGATCCGCAGCGCGCAACAGGCTTTGATTCGTGCGCCCGTGCACGGGATAGTGAGCAATTCCGATCGACACGGTGACGCTATCAATGGATTGGCCGTCCTGGCGTACCACCATGTGTTGAAGGTCTTCTCGCAATCGATCTAAACGTTGATGCGCGCTGTCAAGGGCGATCTCCGGCAGAATGATGACGAACTCTTCGCCGCCGTACCGACAGACGATATCGCTGCCACGGAACCGTGACTTCAAGATATTGCTCCATTCGCGCAGCACGGCGTCGCCGGCGGTGTGACCGAAGCGGTCATTGAGATTTTTGAAATGATCGAGGTCGAGCATCGCCACCACCAGGGGCTTTCCCGCGCGCTCGGCACGGTTTAATTCGCGATCGAGCGAATCCTCCATGTAGCGGCGGTTAAATAAACCGGTTTGCGGATCGCGGATACTTTGGTTTTTGAGGGTTTCGCGCAAGCGCAAGTTAGCCAATATCAAAGATAGTTGCTCCGCCGCCGCCTTCGCCGAATTGCCAATAATGCTTTTGCCGCCTTCACTCTCGGCAGCGTATCGGATATGCAATAAACCCATGATTTCGCCGTGCGCCACCATCGGCAAGCAGAGATAACTGCGGGGCACGATATTGGCTTCCGCGACATGTTTACAAATCAGATCGGACGCATCGGATTCTACTCCATGCGGCTTACTGCGCCGTAGCCCCCAACAGTCTTCGGGCTCGACGGTCTTATCGAAATCGTAAGTCGGGTCGCCCCAGCGACCGACGCTTTCAAGGAAATTGCGCGACGCGGTCATCATATATAGAGCGCCACTGGTATTCTGCAGCAAGGGCGGAAGACGTCGGCTGATAATCTCGTAGGCTTCGTCCAAGCTGCGGCATGACTCAAGCAGCTCCACCATTTCACTGACCAGTCTCATCTCTTGATTACGGCGCTCCAGCTCCAACACCGAGCCCTGCAGCTCGTCGTGAGCTCGCTGCAATTCCCTTTCGATCAACCTCCGCTGGCCATTTTCCCCCTCCAGTTCCTGGGTGCGCTCGGCGACCCGCTGCTCCAAGCCGGCATTCAAAGCCTGGATTTCCTCGGTGCGCTCAGCGACCCGCTGCTCAAGGGTCACATTGAGAGCGCGGATTTCCTCTTCCACTCGCTTGCGCTCGGTGATATCGACGACCGCAGCAAGCACCTGGAGGCCGCGCGAGGAACGGATCGGATTGAGGCCAATTTCTATAGGGAATTCGCTGCCGTCGGCGCGCAAAGCGAAAAGCTCTCGCGCCCGCCCCACGGTCCGGGCCGTGGGATTAGCGAAAAATTCATCGCGAAACTGCCGATGGGATCCGCGAAACCGATGCGGCATCAGAAATTCGACGGTCTTGCCGAGCAGATCTTCCCGGCGATAGCCTAACAGACGCTCGACCTGGGTATTCACCAAGGTAATCGTTCCGTTTTGGTCAACCATGAGCATGCCGTTTGGCGCCGACTCGACGACCAAGCGCATTTGCTCTTCCGCCGACTTTTGCTCGCTCACGTCGACGTACATCGCTCGTGTACCGATGACCGCGCCGACGTCTTCGGTAATGGGATACCCGCGGACCAGTGCCGGAATCGTGCGGCCATCGCTGGTCCTCAGCTCGCGCGTGCCGGAAATAATCCTTCCTTGCATCACGCCCCGGTACCCGTTGGCACTCAATAATTTTAGCTGGGATTCCGGGGTGTGAAATTCGGCCAGCGAATGGCCGATGACATCATCACGCGGATACTGTAGCGTGGTTAAAAACAGCTCGTTGCAGTCGCTGATAATCGGCACGCCTTTCGCGTCGCGGGTGATCACGTACATGGCCGGCGCCGCCTCGAAAAGCTCACGATAATGCTTTTCGGCGTACTGCATTTGCGCCAGCGCCCGGTCGCGCATTCTCAAATAAACAATCAGGGCCGCCGTGATCAGTCCGCCGATCAGCATGATGCCGATGACGTCCCAGATACCTTGGATCCACGATTGCCCTGAGCCGGGACGCGCCAAGAATAGCAGCTGGCGCCCGCCGACCTCCAGTTGTGTGATTTGATTCGCGACACCTTGCAACTGCGCCAATTTTTGCGCGCTCAACACCGGTCCAGAATCACTCGCCGTCGCCGAGCGAGGGACCGAAGCGGCTAAAAATACCGGATCGTCTTCATCGGTCACGTCGAAGAGATAGACTTCGCGCTCGCCAATCGTGGCCCTCGCCAAGGCGTTTGTGAGCAGTTCGCTGACCGGCAGCTCAAGCCGAATGAAACCAAGCAAATGCTCTCGACGCGCCGCCAGAGACTCTCCCGGCATCTGATTTTGATACACGGGATTGTAAAGAAAGAGTCCGGGCTGTTGATTTTTCTTGGGTGGCCAAGCGCTTAAAAGAGTTGCGGTCAAGCGCCCGGTGTCGCGCGCTGAATTCAGAACCGGCAAAACATCCGGGATGGAAGCGAGGTCAAGCCCCAAGTCGGGTTGCTGTTCCGTTCCCGGCTCGGCAAACAGAATCGGAAAATATTCCAGCCGGCTTTCCGCTGCGAAGCGCTGTCGGAGCGCGCTCCACTCAAAAATGGCAAAATCAGGCAAACCGTCTTGGCGGGCACTGACCTCAAATTTTTTCCGTTCCTGCAGTCTCACTCGCGGCACCCATTGAAAGCGAAGCCGCGTTTTATCATCTTCGCCGAGTCGGATAACGAACCTGCGGAAATCCTCGCGTCCGACATGATCGGAAGCAACTAAAAGGCCCTCCACCGCCTGCATCTGCTCCGCCGCGCGCTCGGTGCTTCTCTCAAATTGCCGCGCGATCTGCTGGATCTCCTGTTGCCACCGCTCATTCACCGCGACCGATTTGTTTTGCCAGACGATGTAGGCAACGACCAGAGACAGGCCCAGCCAGACCGTGGTGAGCGGAAACACGATGGGTTCGAAAACGTTACGCCGACGCCAGCTCAAAACGATCACTATCAATAATGGAGTCAGGGTGAGGATCGTCGCATAATCGCTCACCCACCACGTTACCCACACCGGCACCAGATCCTTCCAAGAAATAAAGCCGGCAGACTCAAGGCTCGCCGCCGCAATAGATGGCGATATGACCGAGGTGAGACCCGTGAGTGCGATGAAACAAAAAATATCACGCCCGGTACTGGGTGCTTTTTGATGACTACTCGCCTGCGAAAGGACACAAAGATCGGGCACGAATTTTCGCAGCAGGAGCATTGCGCCTAGCATTTGGACGGTTGAACCGGTCGCAAGCGCCACCGCTGCCACCGTCGCAGCGGGTCCGCCTAACAGCTGATAATTAACGATCCACGCGCCCAGCCACACGCTCACTGCGCTGCGATAGCCGATGATCAATCCAGCCGCCAAGGCGACTGCGGATGGCGGCCACAACGGCGTCCCACCGCCCTGTGGAAGGGAAACGTGCGGGGTCATTTGTCCGCTTAAAACGTACAGACCGATGATGGCCAGCGATTCGGCCACCACGCGCACCGGCAAACTATTCAACAAATTTTTCATTCGACTCGAAAATCGGCCAATTTGTCCTGCTCTTTACCTAGTTGTACAAACTTGGCAGAATTTTGTCTGAAGAGAAAATCGGCCAGCAAGCAATTTGCGAGAAAACACCAGGCACGGGCCGTGTGACCTTCGCCAGTAACCTTAGTATTTCGGTCCGCAATAGAAGTTTTCGCGCCAAGACTCGTAGATCGATTATCTCGCCTATTTGCAACTTGTCAACGAAAACCAGGCTTCCCATCGATAATCGATCGATCGTGCGCGCCCGACCGCAGACGAAAATGCGTCATCGCTTCGTCGCCTCACAAATTCGCCTGCGCTCACAATAAGAATTTGCGCACGGAACCGCAGCCGTGCACACTCTTCGGGGCACGGCTGCTAATCATTTTTGGATGAACGTCTGCTGCGCGGAATCACGCTGTACGGGACTCTTGACTTGACATCACCTCTGCATGTTAGGAGAGAGGCTGCATTCCTGCCGGGCTCACCTGCGTATCGAGCCGGCGACGATCGTGAAATTTGATCGGAGGATTGATGACCACGGCAATATCAATCAGTGCCGGCTTCGCCACCATCGGCCAAGGGGCGGGCCCGATGATGGTCACCTGGAAAGCCGGACTGTTTCACAAGCATGGTCTCGCCATCGAGCGACCGCAGATCATGGGTGGGGCAAAGGGCGTCGTACGCGGCTTGATGGCGGGAGAAATTCAGTTCGGCAACCTGGCGGCGCCGGCGCCGCTTAGAGCAAATCTTAAAGGCGAAGCAGACTTGGTGTTTCTCACCGGCGGCATCAATCAGCAATTCATCATCGGCAGGCCGGGCATCGAGAAGCGCGCGCAATTGGCCGGAAAAAAAATCGGCTTTGTCGGCGACGGCGGCCTCAACGACGCGCTGGTCAAATTCATCATCGAAAAATTGCACGCGGCGGGCATCACGGGACTGCGCGCGGAATCGGTTCCGGCGGGCGGCGACAAAGAGCTCGAAGCGCTGCTCAGCGGTCAATGCGACGCCATCGTCAGCACACCGCCGGAGTCCATCGAGGCTCATAGAAAAGGCTGCCATTACGTGATCGATTTCGCTGAGTACGGCCTAAACTACGCCTTAGGCGGCATCGCGGCACGGTGCGATTACGTCGAACGAAATCCGCAGATCACGAGAAGATTCATCCAAGCCTACGTCGAAGGCATGCATCGGTATCGCACCGACCGGGAGTTTACCGTCAACGTCCAGGCTGAATACAGCGGGATCGCCGATCGGTCGGTCGCTGAACAAACCTACGATCTCACTCAACCTGGCATGCCGCCCGTGCCGTATCCCGTGGTATCTTCCTTGCAAACCCTTTTGAATTTCATGGCTGCGGAGCTTCCCGAGGCAAGAAACGCCGACGCGAGAAAATTTGTCGACGAAGGATTTCTCCGGGAGCTCGAAGCAAACGGCTTCATCGCTTCACTCGAAGCGAAGCGCTGATCGACACCCATGTCGGAGTTGGCGACGAAATCGCTGCGGACATTTTTACCGTTGCTGTTGGGCAGCGCGCTTTGCTGCCCAATCAGTGGCGCTGCGACTCCTGATGCCGTTTTGGAAGCTGCGAAGGGCGAAGGCGAAGTCGTTTTCTACGCCTCGATGAATCTCGGCGAAGCCAACGCTTTGATCGGCGAATTTGAAAAACGCTATCCTTTCATCAAAGTTAAACTCAATCGTACCGCCAGCGAAAAGCTCCTGACGCGGGTCTTGACAGAAGCGCGCGCAAGGAAATCTTTTGCCGACGTTATTCAAACGGTCGAATTCAGCATGCACCTTTTTGGTCGCAGCGAGGTGTTGGCCCGCTACATTCCCCAGGCCAATTCGCTCTACCCAAAAGAATTCAAACAAGAGGGTTTGTGGACGACGGTCTACTACAATAGTTACGTGACCGGCTATAACACCAATCTGGTGTCCGCGCGCGCGTTGCCGAAAACTTATGACGATTTGCTCGATCCCAAGTGGAAAGGCAAGCTGATGATGGAGGGGACCAAAGCCGAGTGGTTCGCCGGCATGCTGCAAATCATGGGCGGGGAGCGCGGCCTAAAATACATGCGTGCGCTCGCCAGACAGCAGCCAAGCCCGCGCGAAGGTCATGAACTTCTGGCGCAGCTCGTCGTCGCCGGCGAAGGCGTCTTCGACGTCAATATTCCCGCGGCTTCCGTGGAGCGAATGAAGGAGCGCGGCGCGCCGATCGAATGGACGGCATTGGGCGACGCGCCGGCGATCATGGTCGGCGCCGGTATCTCGGCGCAGGCAGCGCACCCGAATGCGGCAAGAGTTTTCGTCGACTTTGTATTGTCGCGCGATGGTCAAAAGCTCATGCAAACACCCGGGCGCCTGGTTGCCCGCAGCGATCTCACCAACGAGCAAGCGGCCATGCTGAAAGGAATCAAAACCGTTCCAGTTAATCCCGGACTGGCGGAAAAACTCGACGCATACGCCAAACAACTGCGGGCGATTTTTGGCGGATGACAGCAAAATCTTTGTAAAAGTCGTATTGGCTTCATATTTCCTATTCTTAAATCAGCGAAGGAGATCAACCATGCGCTTCATGTTTCTAAACCATTCGTACAAACGCCACTCCGCCGAGCTCGAAGCTCATATCGTCAAGCTGCTGAAGAGCTACGCGTCGCCGGACACGACCTTCGAGCTCGCCTATCCCGAAGATCTTGGCGGCGGCGAAGTGTTGAGCCTGCTTGAAGAACGAAAGGCGCTGTCGGGTTTGCACCATATTCTCGAGACGCCGGCGCTGGTCAAGAAAGCCATCGAAGCCGAGCAGCGCGGCTTCGATGGCGTGATCCAGAGCAACACGTTCGACCCTGGCGTCGAAGCGAGCCGGCTAGCGGTACGCATTCCGGTGATCGGTCTGCTGCGCGCTTCGCTCCACTTCACCGCGAGTCTCTGCGATCGTGTCGGTCTGATCGTGCCGCTGGAAACTCATATGCCGCATACGATGAGATTAGTGCAAACCTACGGCATGAAGCCATTTGTCAGCGGCATCCGCACCGTCGGTCTGTACGACACCGGTGATCTCTCCGGCTATCATGACATCGTCGTCGAGCGCACGCTTACGGTCGGCAAAGAGCTAGTGGACCAGGGCGCCGAGGCGATCATACCGCTCGGCGGCAAGATTTATCCCTATGTGGTCACGCCCGAAGAACTCGAGCCAGAACTCGGCGTGCCGATCATCAATACCAAAGCTGTGGGTGTGAGCTACGCGGAGCTGATGGCGCGCAACCGCATCAAACACAGCCTCAAGGCTTATCCATGTCCTGCTGGACTGAACCCTGAGGCGGTGTCGCAGCGGTCTAAATAATTGGCCGGCCGATGGAATCGATTGAAAATCAAGACAAAACCGGAAATGCTGAAGAGTGCTTTGGTTCACACTTAAACACGATCAAAGTTTCCGGGAGAGGATCAAGCTATGATCATCGATGGTGACGGTCATTTTTTTGAAAGCGAAGAAATGTTCGAGAAGTACATGGAGCCGGCGTTGAGAAATTATCGCCCGAGACTCCTGACGGATGACCAAGGCCACAACTTTTGGGTAGTCGATGGCCAGACACCCTACAAAAGACCATCGATCAAAGGAGCCGGAGCTCCCGGCACCGCCGCCCCTCCGGGACAAGCGCTTCAATCGGCCCGCCGCGCCTCGCCGGGCAGCCAGACCCTGACGAATCTCAAAGAACGCCTGGAAGACCTCGATCGTGAGGCGATCGACCTGCAATTCATCTATCCGAGCTTTCTTTTACACGTGAATGCCTGGCCCGATGGCATTTTGGCGATGGGCGTTTGCCGCGCCTATAATACTTGGCTCGCCGAAGCTTGTAACAAAGCACCGAACCGGCTCAAAGCCGTGGGCGTCGTGTCGCTGCAGGATGCGAATGGTGCCGCTAAGGAGCTTTCCCGCTTACGCGACATGGGTGTGACCGCGGTGATGATCAATGGCACGGTTGGGGCAAAACGTCTCGATCATCCTGACCATGAGGTGTTTTTTGCCGAAGCGGATCGCTTGAAGATGCCGATCGCCGTGCACTTTAGTTTGCAATTCCCAGTCGTCGATAAGCTTTTCGAGCACCATTTTCCGAACCGGGTCCTAGCCGGCATTTTGCCGATCATGGCCGGGCTGACAAGCGTGCTTTGCTCCGGCTTGCTCGATCGCTATCGGAATCTCAAATTTGCCTTTCTCGAAGGCGGCATTAGCTGGGTACCAGCCCACGTGGAGCGTATGGACGACCACTTTGAAAATCCACGCTATGGCGCCAAAGACCTGATCAGCCATCCGCCGAGCGATTACCTGAAGTCCGGCCGGATTTTCTTCGGTTGCGAAGGTAACGAGCCTTTTCTCGACCGCGTCGTCCAAGAAGTCGGCGAAGATTTGTTTATGTTTTCGTCCGATTACCCTCACGCCGATCGCACAGAAGGAACCGCTGAATATTTGCGCAACCGCAACGACATGCCTGCCACCGTGCGAAAAAAACTGCTGGAAGAAAACGCCCGACAATTTTACGGTGTTTAGACAGTAAAACAGGCGCCCGGCGAGTTAATTTGCCCCAATCGACCTGCCATCGCAAAGAACTGATTGCCCTTGTCTTTTGAAAAATTGCGTGTTGATTTGAATTTACCAAAAACAACAACGTCTAAACGTCGAAAGGAGGTGATACTGTGAAAAACGCGATCAAAGTTTTCGTCGTTGCATTGACCACTTTAGTCTTTAGCGGTGTCAGCTTCGCCCAAGCGACGCCGGCCACTCCCGCGAAACCGGCCACGCCGCCTGCCAGCGAAAAGAAGAGCGAAAAGGCCATGGACAAAACCGCGGAGAAGACTGGGGACAAGGCCGACGAAACCAAGACCAAGGCCAAGGCCAAAGGAAAAACCAAGAAGCCAACCAAGAAGGCGGACGAAAAGTCGACTGATAAGATGGACGAAAAGAAGAGCGACACGATGGAGAAAAAGGCCAAGTAATCGGCCTGATCTGCACCACATAAAAAGGGTGGCCGACGGATTCGGCCACCCTTTTTTTTATTCATAAACGGTCCGTGCGCCAACAGGTGGCGCGGCGCTGACGGTTTGCGCACGCTTGCTTGATTTAGACTACCCGCTCGATTACACTTTTCTTAGTTGTTGGGGTTCCCGGTGAACGACCGACAAGGAGGAGCGGAGATGGACCTGCCGAAATGCCAAAAATGCAACAACGGGCTGCTGATTCCGCTATCGGACTATGGCCAAGACGGAGCTTCGGTCATGTATAAGGCATGGGCTTGCACTAACCCGGACTGCGGGTTTTCGATCCGGATCGATAAAGGCGAAGTAACGTACGGCAAGCGGATCGAGCCAAAACACTGAATTCTCACCAATTATCCTGGTCGATAAGGCAAGTTTTCTTGCTCCAACAGCCGAATAAATCTTACGCCGGCATGCTCCGATTGAAGCTCTGAATCGCCTTCCCGAATAACTCACAGCCTTTCTTCAATGCATCCAAGCACTTTTTTTGTGTCGCGCTGTCGTCGGCATAGCGCGTGAGAATTTCCGGCGCGATCCATTCATGGCTTTCTTCATCAGCGAGCAGTGTATCGCGGTAAATCGCCGCAGTTTGCGGATCGATGGGCGTAACCCGTTCGATGAACGATTTTGAAGTCCTTGGAAAAAATTCCTCATGGCCGAACTGGACGCTGGCGATCAGCTCGCACAGGGATCCCAGCGCCGCGTGAAAATCCCAAAGCTCTTTCAATTCCGCCAGCGGTTGATTCCACAGCGCGTCGGGATCGCCGTTCAGCTCGCCGATGCGCTTGCGTAAGATCGACGCATGTTTAAGCTCGTTGACGACGTACTCCGACATCGGCTGCTGCAAGTCGATATCCGGAATCTTGCCGACCCATGGCGCAGTCACTTCAGCAGCCTTGCGTTCCATCACGACGCCGAACTGCAGCCGGCGCAAAACCACTGCCGCGCTCAAAGGTTTTTCAGCCCCGTAGCTCTTTCGCTCCGCGTTCATCTGTTCCCAGAACGCCTCTCGGGTCGCGATCAATTGCTTTAGAAACTCCTCAGGTTTCAGAGCATCCATACATTAGATTCCTCCGCTGAATCCGAGCGCGGTGATTGACACCCAGATTATTTTAGGTATTAACAATACAGGAAATCCACTCCGTGTAAAGGCTCGAAATCCAATCCCAGCCACGAGTAATTTCAGGTCAACGAAATTCCCAATGGACTCAGCTGACGCCAAAGCATTTGTCGATAATCTTTATCAAGACGTTTACGCGCATTGGGATAAGAAGATCAATCGTGGCGCCTTCATGACTCAGTTGCGCGCCGGCACGCTGCCGCTGCCCTGTCTGCGCCGTTTCTTTAAGGATTGGGGGCTCTTCTCCATCGAAGTGGTCGCTCTTAATGCCGTTTCCTATTATGTTCATCTGCCTTTTTTCGTGGAAAATTACGATTTACTGCCGGCGTTTTCCGACAAGATCGCCGAAGAATTGATCGCGCCGAAGCCGCCGGGTCACATTTTAATTTTGCTAGAAACCGCCAAATCGCTGCGTCTTGCCAAAGAAGAATTGTTCGAGCAGCCCGCTTCCGCCGCCGGCCGAGCGATCAGCGACTATTGCCGACGGGTTTTTCAGGACGGCTCGTTGATCGAGCTTTGGGGCACGCACGCCTATGAAGAAACCCTCGGCCACTGGGCCCAGCAGTGGGGCGACGCGCTGGTGACACACTACGGCATGAGCAAGCGTCAAGCGATCTACTTTACAGCCCACGCCGAAGCCGATCTGGTGCAGCATGAAGACCGCATGGGCCACGGCCCGCTCAACCGAATGATTCTGCAGCGCATCGTCGAACAAGGGAAAACCGCCAAAAAACTCGGCTATGATCCCAAATACTGCGCCTATACGATGGTCGACCTGCACGCGCTCATGGAACAGCACGCGCTGGAAAATCCCTATCCATCGTAGACACGCCACTTTTTGGCGCCGTTTCTCACGTCAGCCAGCCGGGTCTGAGCGCAAATCAATCAAGGGAACCTAACCGAGAGCCTACCGTGCGTACGCGCAGCCTGATCGCAACCACTAGCTTGATCGTCATCATCTTCGTCATCCATTTAATCGCTGTAGCCAACGCGCAGTTGCCGGGAAAGTGGGAAGTCCGCGCACAGATGCCGTCGGCGCGCACCGAAGTCGCAGCAGTTGAATTGGGCGGCAAAATTTATGTCATGGGCGGCTACGAAAAAGGCGGCGAGCTCGTCGAAGCATACGACCCGGTGAAAAATTCCTGGCAGCGCCGCGCGTCGCTACCCAAATCACTGCACCATATCGGCGCGGCGGCGATCAATGGGAAAATATACGTGATCGGCGGTTTCATCTCCGCCGTTGGACCGGTTAATACCGTGTACGAATATGATTCCGGCGCCGATCAATGGCGCACCAAGAAACCGATGCCGACGGCGCGCGGCGCGTTAGCCGTCGGCGTCATCGGCGGCAAAGTTTATGCCGTCGGGGGCGTCGGCACGAATGGAAAAAATACCAATACCAATGAAGAATATGACCCGGTTCAAGACCGCTGGTCAAAGCGTGCGCCGATTCTAACGCCGCGGGATCACCACGCCATCGGCGTCGTCAACGGAAAGCTCTACGCCATCGGCGGGCGCATCAATGGCCGCCACGACCGTAGCATGACGAACAATGAGGAATACGACCCTGCGACGAATCGCTGGAAAAGTCTGCCACCCATGCCGACCGTGCGCAGCGGTATTTCCGCCGCCGCTCTTGACGGCAAGATTTTCGTCTTCGGCGGCGAGTCGACTCGAGGCACGCACAAGGAAGTCGAATCCTACGATCCGGCACAAAACCGCTGGCAGCGTTGGGCGCCGATGCCCACCGCGCGCCACGGCCTCGGCGTCGCGCTCCTTGGTCAATCAATCTACGTCGTCGCCGGCGGTCCTCAACCTGGCGCGACATACTCGTCGGCGAATGAAGTGTTCACACCATAGCTTTGCTGCCGCCAATCCGCTGGTCGATACCGATCTGATTGAAAGCCGTTGTGATGTTCATCGCTGACCTACGATGATAGGAGCACGGCACCGCGCCGTCCGAAGGATCAGACAGCTGGCTTGCGTAAAGGGCGAGCGTATTACCCTGAGTCGGAAAATTTGTGACTACGCTCTGCCGAGCTTTTTTCGCACCTTACGATCGAAGTACTTGGTCAGCGTGCTAAAGCGCTCTGTCAGATAAAACTTCCGCTTCGGCGCCGGCAAGACGCGCTAGCGCGCGGCAATGTTCGACTGATCAGACTATTTCGATGTCGGATCGAAACAAGAGATGACTTGATTTGTAAGCGGACGAAGCTTCCCAACTTGTTATGCGGCGAAAAACCGCATGACCCGCTTCGGCAGCCAATCGAGGCGCCCGGGAAATCTTCCCGAAACAAAACCCACATGGCCGCCGCCGTCCGGGAATTCCAGGCTGACGGCATCGGAAACCGCCGCGGCGCTAGGCAGCGCCGCACTCGGCAAGAAGGGATCGTTGCGCGCGTTGATGATCAGCGTCGGTGTGCTAATTTCTTTGAGCCATGGTTTGCTGCTTGAGCGCGTCCAGTAGTCTTGGGCATTTTCGAAACCGTGAACCGGCGCGGTGAAGAGATCGTCGAATTGACGAAACGTCAGACTGGCGCGAATCGCTCGTGCATCGATGGCTAAGTCGTGGACCGCGATTTTTGCCAGCGCCATCGGTTTGAGCAAGTTGAGAAAATGGCTGGTGTAAAGCATTCTATTGAAACCAGAGTCGAGCACTCGCGCTGCGGCCGCGAGGTCCATCGGCACCGATACCGCAACCGCGCGCTCAACGATCAATGACGCCGCTGCGCCTTCCTCGCCGAGCCATTTCAAAAGCATATTGCCGCCCAGCGATACTCCGACCACATAAATCTTGGCGTGTCGATTGACGTCCTTCAACCGGCGCAGGATCCAATCGATCTCACGGGAATCGCCCGAATGGTACGAGCGCACAAGCCGATTGGCCTCGCCGCTGCAGCCACGAAAGTGCGGCACCACGCCGCGCCAGCCGCCCCGAGCCGCCGCCTCCATTAGGCTGATCGCGTAATGACTTTGTGAGCAACCTTCCAAGCCGTGAAACAGCACGATGAGTCTGGAGTCGTCCGCTTCTTGGCCGAGCCAGTCGAGATCGATGAAATCCTGATCCGGGGTCTCCCAGCGTTCGCGACGAAAAGCGACGCGGTAGTTTTTTGCCAGCGAGCGCGCATAGATGGTTTGCAGATGCCCGCCCGGCAGCCACCACGGCGCGCGATAATTCGATTCACATCCCGAACGGACCGGCGTTTCGCGGGGGTTGGGATCCATCGTTTTGAACGTTTTGAACGGCTTGAACGTCTATTTTGCCTTCAGTCGCTCCGGTGGCGCAAATCCATGGCGCAGCGTGTTTTCCGAAATCGTTCGCGGTTCGACAAACTGAAGGAGATAATCCGGGCCGCCGGCCTTGGAGCCGATGCCCGAGAGCTTGAGCCCGCCGAACGGCTGGCGTTCTACGACGGCACCCGTGATGCCGCGGTTAATGTAGAGATTGCCGATGCGAAATTCTTTGCGCGCTTTTTCGATATGCGCCGGTGAGCGCGAAAAGATTCCGCCGGTCAAAGCGAAGACAGAGTCATTGGCGATCGCCAAAGCCTGCTCGAAGTCCCGCGCCCGAAGGATCGACAGCACCGGACCAAAAATCTCTTCTTGCGCGATTCGACTGCGCCGATCGACGTCGCTGAAAATGACCGGTCCGACGAAGAATCCTTCTTTCGGCGCAGCCATTTCCAGGACACAGGTTGCTTCCTTTTTGCCCAGACGGATGTATTCTGCGATCCGCGTTTTGGCTTCGGCGTCGATGACCGGACCGATGGCGTTGCGCGGATCTTCGGGTGCGCCGATTTTGAGGCTGCGCACGGCTTCCACCAGCCGCGACAGCACTCGTTGGTACGTCTCATCGAGCAGAATGACCCGCGACGCTGCCGAGCATTTTTGTCCCTGATAGCCAAAGGCAGAGTCGATGATATGCACCACGGCTTCGTCGAGATCGGCGTCGTTGTCGACGACCACCGCGTTCTTGCCGCCCATTTCGCACACGACTCGTTTCACGTGCTGTTGCCCCGGCCGATGTGTGTAAGCCTCGCGAAGAATTTCCAGCCCCACTTCGCGCGAGCCGGTAAACGCGATCAAGTGAATTTTCGCCGAGCGCACCAGGTGCGCGCCAAGCTCGCCGCCGCCTTGAAGCAACTGGCAAGCATCTTCAGGCAAACCGGCTTTGCGTAGAATGTCGAGCAGGTGCACCGCCATCATCGGCGACTGCTCCGCCGGTTTCATCAGGGCGCAGTTGCCAGTCACCAACGCTGCCGCGGTCATGCCGGTAAGAATAGCCAGAGGAAAATTCCACGGCGCGATGATCGCCGCGATGCCGCGCGGCTCGTAGAAATAAACGTTTGTTTCGCCCGGCAGTTGCTGGGTGTCGCGCGGCCCGGCCAGACGTAACATCCCGCGCGCGTAATATTCCAGGTAATCGATCGCTTCAGTCACATCGGCGTCGGCCTCGCGCCAACCCTTGCCGACCTCGAAAACTTCCCAGGCGGCGAGTTCCCAGTGCCGTTCGCGCATGATGCGAGCTCCGTTAAGAAGAATCTTGGCGCGCTCGCGCGCCGGCGTGTCGCGCCACTCGGGAAAGAAGCGCGCTGCCTTATCAATGGCTTCTTCCGCTTCATCGATCTGGGTGACAAGAACTCGGCCGACGATTTCTTTCGGATCGGCGGGATTCACCGATTCCAGCCACTGGCCGCTGCTCCGCTTTCGCCCCAGATGTTTGACTTCGGCGTGAACTTCTTCGAGCATTTTAACGAAGCGGTCGCGATTTTCCTGCCTGGAATAATCACTGACCGGCGCGTTGCGAAATTCGTTGTCCGGACTCATTGGCTCCCCGGATGATCCACGCGGGCTTTGGGCCGGCTTGGACGTAAGCGCCGGCGCCTTGATCAAACCAGCGATATCTTTTCGATCCGCATAGGTTTGGCGCAAAAAGGAAGTGTTCGAGGTGTTCTCCATCAGCCGGCGAATGAGGTAAGCAATCCCCGGCAGCAACTCGCCCACGGGGAGATAAACGCGTACGCGCTGGCCGTTTTCGATGATCGCCTGGCGTACCGGCTCGGCCATGCCGTAAAGCATTTGGATCTCGTAACCGTTGGGCGGGACGCCCAGCGCTTTCGCCGCGACAATGGCATGAGCCAGGCTGCGTAGATTGTGACTGCCGAAGGCGGCGTCGATCACGTCGTTGCTATGGAGAAGCAGTCGGCTGATGCGCTCGTAGCTTGCGTCGGTCGCTGCCTTGTCCGTGAAGACCGGTATCGGCCAGCCTTTTTGTTTTGCCCAGGCAATCTCGCTGTCCCAATACGCGCCTTTCACCAGGCGCACGCCGAGCCGTCGTTTTTGCCGGCGCGCCCAGCGAATCAAGTCGCCGACATCGCTCTCGGCGTCTTTGAGATACGCTTGCAACGCAATCGTGGCATGGGGCGCGTCGCGAAACTCCTTTTCTGCCGCTACGCCGCGGAAAATTTCCAGCGTTAAATCCTTGAAAGCATACTGCTCCATGTCGACGGTCACGGCCGCGCCAAGTTTCGCCGCTTCGCGAAACAGTTCGCGCAAGCGCTCGCGAACATTTGAACCCGTGTTTGGATCGAGCGGATCGAAGCGCGCGCACAAAGAAGAAAGTTTTACGGACAGATTGACCCGCGGCAACCTGCCGTTCGGCGCATCGTCGATCTGCGCGCACGGGGGCCAGTCTGCCGTGACTTTCGCCAAACGGCGCAATAGCTCGATATAGCGCTCTTGCATGGCGCTCGCTTCCACGTCGCTGACGGTCGCTTCGCCGACGACATCCAGCGTGAACGCCGCCGGTTCTTTTCTCAGGCCAGTTAACACTTTAATCAAATGATCGCCGCGTTCCTCGGCAATGAAGCGGCGCGCCAGCTTGACGACATTGCGCCGTACGACGGGTGCGACGAGCGTGCCTGCGTGCAGCGCCTGAGCAAGAAAAACCAGACCGCCTAGGGCATGATCGACGCGCGCGAAGTATTCTTCCAGGTGGCGGCCGATCTCGGCGGACGATGCCAGACTCGGCAGCACGTCGACAAAACGAAACAATGCGACGCGCAGCGACGGATCTTCGAGCGACCAGTCGATCATGCGCCCCAGTAAATCTTTGGCTTCGAAGAGCGACGGCTTATGCTCGGCGGCTTTCTGGTAGAGCGCGCGTGCCAGCGCTTGTACGGATTGTTCTGTTGGATCGGTGCGGAGAGTCATCGAAGTCAATGGTGTCACTCGATCAGATTGAATTCACTGGCTTTATCATAATACGATCGAGAAAATTGCTGAAGCCCCTGTCGACGCTGGTCATTGGCTCGCTTTCAACGCCTGGGGTAAGAGGTTGAAACAAAGTTCATGAGCGAAGCTGCCGAATCAAAACTCGCAACCCTCACCGGTGCCGAAGCGGCCGTGGAGATGTTGAAAGTCCACGGCGTGCAAATTCTCTTCGGACTCTGCGGCGACACCAGTCTGCCGTTTTACGACGCCTTGGCGCGGCTGCCGCATGGCATGCGCCATATCCTCGCGCGCGACGAGCGCTCGGCCGCCTACATGGCGGACGGCTACGCGCGCGTTTCCGGCAAGGTCGGCGTCTGCGAAGGGCCGAGCGGCGGCGGCGTAACTTACATCTTGCCGGGACTCGCCGAAGCCAACGAATCCTCCGTGCCGCTCTTATGCATCAACTCCGACATTTCCGTCGCCGCGCGCGGCCGCTACACGCTGACCGAGCTGGATCAAGGCGCGCTCATGCGCCCGGTCACAAAATGGAACGCAGTGCTCAACCGCGCCGAGGATATTCCCCGAATCTTCCGCGAAGCGTTCAAACAAGTCACTGCCGGCCGGCCCGGCGCGGCGCATATCGCCCTGCCCTTCGATGTGCAGAACGGTTCCGTGAATAAATCCGAAATTTGGGGCGATACAAGCTTTGGCCGCTATCCGGCCGAGCGGGTCGCGCCCGATCGTGAATTGGTCGATCGCGCCGCGGCGATGCTGCGCGATGCGGCCAGTCCGATTTTCCTCTGCGGCGGCGGCGTCATGATGTCCGAAGCCGAAGGCGAGCTCATCGAGCTCGCCGAGCGCCTGTCGGCGCCGGTTGCCACCACGATCAGCGGCAAAGGTTCGATCAGCGAAGACCATCCGTTGGCGGTTGGCGTCGTCGGTTCCAACGGCGGCACACCGGAGACGCGCGCGCTGGTCGATCAGGCCGACGTGATCGTTTTTGTCGGCTGTCGCGCCGGCTCGGTGACCACAGAGCGCTGGCGCCATCCGCCGCCGGGAAGGAATAAAATCATTCATCTCGATGTCGACCCGGCCGTTCCCGGCACCAATTACCCGGTGGCCGTGGCATTGATCGGCGATGCCAAACTCGGATTGAGAATGTTGAATGAAGCGCTGGCAGGCACGCACCGGCCGCTCGACGCGTCCCGCGTAGAGTTCGCTAAAGAAGAGAAATTCGCGAAGTTCCAAGCGCTCGCCGAGTCCGCCGATAAGCCGATCAAACCGGAACGCGTGGTGGTGGAGCTTGGACGCGCTCTCGATGCCGATGCTATTGTGGTAGTTGACGCGGGCACGCCTTGCCCCTATTTTTCCGCCTACTATCAAGCGCGCGGCACCGGGCGGCGGGTTTTCTCCAACCGCGCTCACGGCGCGCTCGGTTACTCGATGGCGGCGGCGATGGGCGCTCATTTCGCGCGCCCCGAAGTGAAATGCGTTTCGGTCATGGGTGACGGCAGCTTCGGCTTCACCTGCGGCGAGCTTGAGACCGCCGTGCGTTACCGGCTGCCGATTACTTTTATAGTTATTTCGAACGCGAGCTACGGTTGGATCAAAGCCGGACAAAAGGCAGGTTACGGCCAGCGCTATTTCGCCGTTGATTTCGCGGTCACCGACCACGCCGCCGTGGCAGCGGCTTTCGGCGTCAAAAGCTGGCGTGTCAGTGAGCCAAATGAGCTGGGCAAAGCGCTTAAACAAGCTTTAGCGCACGACGGACCGAGTCTGGTGGATATTGTCTGCCAGCCGCTGCACGAAGCCAAAGCGCCGGTGTCGGAATGGATTGCGTAAGAGAGAATGGAGTGTTGGAGTACTGGAATGCTGGAGTATTGGCCGGAAGCATTACTCCATTACTCCACCACTCCAATCCTCGGTTTGAAGTTTTAATTCTCCAGCCGCACCTTCGTCCCAAGGCTCGCGCAGTCTGCATCGGTCTTGAGACCGGCGGCGCGGATGCCGTGGGCGGCGAGCTCTTCGTCGCGCTCTTGGGTATCACCGGTGACACCGACGGCGCCGAGCAATTCGCCGTTGGGATCGCGGATCAGCATCCCGCCGCCTTCGGGAAAGATCTGATCGTCCGAGGCGCGAATCAGATATTGCATGAACAGCGGCCGCTCTTCCGTGCGCACTCGAACCAGAGATGAGGAACGGCCAAGGGCAAGCGCTGCATAGGCTTTGCCGTACGCCATCTCAAAGCGCATCATCGCCGAGTCGTCTTCTTTCTGAAACGCTTTAACCTTCGCGCCGGGCTCGACGACGATCACGCTGAGTGGACGGCAGCTCAGTTCGTGGCCGCGGGCGAAAATGGCCGCGATGATGCAATTCGCTTGTGCCAAGGTGATCATACTCATTCTGCCTTCTGCGCCAGGTCCCACAGCAGAGACACAGAGTTCGCAGTAATTTTAGTCAAAAGCTCTTTACTCTGCGTCCTCAGCGCCTCTGCGGTGCATGATCTGCGATCTGGTTAACGAAAAAGCGCCGCCGCGAGCTCCGAGCGATATTTGTCGGTCAAAGGATCGTCCGACCCGAGTACTTCGAAGATTTGCACCATCGCCTTGCGCGCGCCGTCGTCTTGAAATTCGCGATCTCTCTTGACGATGGCGAGAAACTCTTTGAGCGCCTCTTCGTACTTCTCCGCCCCCGCGAGCGCTTGAGCCAACTCGAATCGCGTCGCAATATTGTCCGGCTCTGCTTTCAGCTTTTCTCTGAGCGCGGCTTCGTTTTCCGCCGCGCCGCTTTGGAGATTGAGCCGGGCGATCAGACGATCAGCTTCTTTGCGCTCGTCCGCGACGATCGAAATCTTGTCGAGATACTCCAACGCCTTATCGGCATCGTCGTCGTTCATCGCCAGGCGTCCGAGCCCCAACAGCGCCTTGGCGTGGTTCGGATCGGAGGCGAGAATCGTTTGATAGATCGCTTTCGCCTCGTCGTTCTTGCCCTGCTCTTCGAGCGTCCGTGCTTCCTCCGTCTGTTTATCCGCCGCGCTCGGCAAGAACTTCGATAAAAATTCCCGCAGCATGGGTTCCGGCAAGGCCCCGGTAAACTCCGATGCAAGATCGCCGTCTTTGAACAGCTTCACCGCCGGAATGCCTTGAATGCCGAAGGCGCCTGCCAGTCCCTGGTTTTCATCGACGTTGACTTTGGCGAGGATGAATTCACCGGCGTATTCGTCGGCGAGCTTTTCCAGCACCGGACCCAAAACTTTGCACGGCCCGCACCACTCAGCCCAGAAATCTACTACGACGGGAACTTCAGTCGAACGCTCCAACACTTCCGCTTCGAAATTTTCTTCGTTAACGTCGATCGTCCATTCACTCATTTCTACTCTACTTTCCTACTTTGACGTTTTGAACGGCTTGAACGATTTGAACCCAACTATTTAGCGATGATCGCCTTGGCGAAGTTGCGCACTTTAGCGGCCACCGGACGTACGGCATAAACCACCGCTTCCGTCACTTCGTCTTCGCTGGCACCGCACTTGCGCGCTCGGTCGAGGTGAAGCTTGGCGCCGTGCTCGTGGCCGATGGCAAGATTGACCGCGAACTTGATGAACTCCGCCGTCTTGGCATCCAACGAACCTTCCTTGTATTGAATATCGAAAAACTCCGTCTGCTTCGCCATCACCTTATCTCCTTCCTAAAATTAGTGGCACACCGATCATGATTTCTTGGCAAATGCGACAGGATCGAGCGGCGCGCCGTTGAGCGCATACTCGCTCTTGACCGGCGTCGGATTGCGGATCGTTTGAATCACATAGCAACCCGCTTCGGCGTTGCGCACGACTTTGGCAATCTTCTCCATAGGCTCGCTCGAAGTTATCTCGCAACGCGTTTCGACGCCCAATCCTTCGGCCTGCACGGTTTCGCGCAAAACCGAGCCTTCGTTCTTGAAGCGCGCGGTCACGAACACCTTCGCTTTGTCGATGTGAGTCTTGAGCATTTCCCCGTACCGGGAAATTTGCGTCAGCAGTCAAAACCCTACCGACAATCCGAAATAAGCCAACGGCGGCGGCGCGGTATTGTCGCCGCCGATGCGCTCGCCTTCGTCGCAAAATACCGCGAAGCCGCGCGCGTGACCTTGCTTGCGCATGCGCTCTAACGTTTCCGCGTCGGCTTCCAAGACGATTTCACGCTTGATTTGTAGATCGTCAGCCATCGATCCTCCCGAATTAATCTAACGATCTCATAACCGAGACGCAATCTTTGCGCAATCACGGCTGGCCGCCCTACTCGTTGGCGCCGTACTCTTCCGTATAGAGATCGAGCAACACGGCGAGCAGCGCGAAGAGGACGGGTCCAAGAATCAATCCCAGCGCGCCAAACACAGCCAGACCGCCGAGAATGCCGAAGAACAGAAACAACATCGGCAGTTTGATCCGCGAGCCGATGAACATTGGCTTGAGCACGTTGTCGATCGTCACCACCACGCCGAGACACCATACCAGCAGAATCACGCCCTTCACCGTATTGCCCTGGAAAAAAAGATAGAGCGAAACGGGAATCGTCACCAAGGTCGTTCCGCCGACGGGCAAGAGCGCGGCAAACGCGGTCAGCACGCCCCATAGAATCGCGAAGGGAACTCCCAATACCCAGTAAGCCAAGCCGGCGAGCAAGCCCTGCACCATCGCCACCAGCAGCGCGCCATGCACGACCGCGACAACCGCATCGACGATGTTATTGAACAGCCGCTGTTGGTGCTCGCGGTCCATCGGCAGCAGGCGCTGCACGCGACCAACGATCTCCGCGCCGTCGCGCAGGAAGAAAAACAGCGTGAACAAGACTAGGATAAAATTGACCGTGAACAGCAGCACATTTTGAGCGATGCCTTTGACCTGGGCGACGATAAACGCCGATGAGTTCTGCGCGCCCTGAATCAACATATCTTTCCAGTCGATCTGAAAATCCATCAAGCGGAAAGATAGCGCGTCCCACCAACCGATGACTTGCTGCACCCAGGGCTTCGATTGCCACTCCGCCGCACCCTGGCCGGTCAACAAGGCGCGCACGGAATGCACCAATGCGACCGCATCGTCGGACAGAAACCACGCGAGCTGAAATCCCGGCGCGATGACTAACACGGTGATGAGAACGATGACCAAAAGCGCAGCCATTGTCGCGCGTCCGCGCATGAATCGAAGCAGCCACGCATAGAACGGATAAAACAGGATGGCGAGAATCACCGCCCAAGTAATTGCCGTCAAAAATGGACTGATGATCAGGAAAGCGCCGTAAAGTATGACAACCAGCAGCGCGAAAAAGAACGCCGGAGCAAGCCACGATTGGTTCACCGAGTCGCCTCCTTTTCAATCTCGCCAACTCTATGAAGAAGCAAGAATGGTCGCAAGTCGGGAGCCGCGCCGGTTATTAGGTGAATTTGCTCTCATTCCCGACCCCTAACTTCACCGCAAATTTTCCGCAATCTTGGTATGCGTTAAGACATGCGCGCGGCACACGCGAACCGCTTACTCGTGCACGACATCCCTCGAGCTTCATCCATAGGTTCCTCAGTGCCTCTTTTGCGGGCTGTTTAAAAGACATCTTTTACAGGCCCCCGAGTGTCTGGCTCAGAAATTCGCAACATCATTCGATCGTCATTCCGGACAACCCCGGCGAAGGCCGGGGGCGACCCGGAATCCAAGAATTTCAAAGGCATCTGGATATCGGCTTGCGCTGGTATGACAGCTAAGCGTGATAACTTATTCGTCGAACTTCTGGGTCAGCACACGAGAAAGCAATAGCTTCCTCCACTGGGTTTGTGTAAAACTCTGTGGTGGTTCACGACGGTTAATCGTCGCCGAGTCGCTCCACCGTCTAATGCGGCGAAAAAATGGGCATCAGGAGATAAGGTGATCGAATCACGCGTGACCGCAGACACGAGATAATAGGGAACAACATGAAAGGAAATCGATGAATAGAAAATTTTTATCGTTTGCACTGATCGTCATGCTCGTAGCCCTTGGCGTTTCATCTCAGGCGCAGCAGCCTCCCAAGATCTGGAAAATCGCCGTGCTGGTCTCTGGCACCGAAGCGTCAAATAAGTCGCGCGACGATGCCCTGCGTCAGGGTTTGCGCGAATTTGGTTATGAAGAAGGCAAAAATATCGTGCTGGTCTATCGTTTTGCTGAAGGAAAGACGGACCGCTTTCCGCAGTTGGCGGGCGAACTGGTGGAACAAAAACCGGACGTCATCGTCGTCGGTGGCACCGCCGTGGCAGTGGCGACCAAAAAAGTGACGAACACGATTCCCATCGTTCTCGCGGGCGCCGGCGATCTCGTCGAAGCCGGTCTGATCAAGAGTTACATGTATCCGGGCGGGAACGTCACCGGAGTGGGCCGCCTGTCGGCCGATTTTTTCGGCGACCGTTTTAAACTGATCAAGGAGATCCTGCCTAAACCGACCCGTGTCGTCGCGCTCTCGAATCCCAAAAATCCGGGTCATGACCGAAGTCTTAAAGATGCCGAGCTGGGTGCGCTTTCCTCCGGCATGACTTTTCAATCCGTGGCGGCCCGAACGGCCAACGAGCTGGAGGGCGCCGTTACTAACGCCGGCAAAGGTGGCGCGGGCGCACTCTTCATCCTGACCGATACTCTGTTCAATAATCACCTGACGCAAATCGCCCAAGCCGCAATCAAGCATCGCTTACCAGCGGTATACGACCGCACGGATTTCGTCGAAGCCGGCGGGTTGCTGAGCTACGGCGTGAACCTGCCCGACCTATCACGGCGCGCGGCGGCGTACGTCCATGAGATTCTCAAAGGAACTAAGCCGGGCGACTTGACCCTGGTGCAACCGACGAAATTCGATCTGGCGGTCAACCTAAAGACGGCCGAGATGATCGGCGTGACGGTTCCTCAATCCATGCTGGCGCGGGCAAATAAGGTGGTGCGGTAAACCGCGATGAAATTGAATTGCCAGGAGTCAGGCAAGCGAAAGGTTTTAGAATTCTGAGCCGGAACACAAAGGAGACACACAGGGTTCGAATACGCGGGATCCGCTTAACCCTGATATTGCTTGGCGCCTTGGTGCTGAACCCATCATGCTTGCAGTCAGAGCGGTCTGATCGACTTGACCGGCTCAGCGGCTATGATCCTGCGAGCCGCCCCAAACCAGGATTCCAGGGGAGTGAATACGGCATGCGGCGCTTCATGAGTCAAGGGCCAAAAACCTAAACGCACGAGCTATGGCGAACAAAATCTTAATCGTCGACGACGAAGTGTTCAATCTCGATGTACTTGAACAGGAGCTGACCGACCTGGGTTACGCCGTCGAGCGGGCCAACGATGGCATCCAGGCGTTGTCTGAGATCGACAAAGTCGCTCCCGAGTTGATCCTTCTCGACTATCTGATGCCTAGAATGAACGGCATCGAGGTTTTGCACGCCATTCGCAAAACCAACAAAGACCTCCCGGTCGTGATCATCACCGCCCATGGCAGTATTGAACGCGCGGTGGAGGCGATCAAAGCCGGCGCAGACGATTTCATCACCAAGCCTTTCGATCCGGAACATCTCGCGCTGGTGGTCAAGAAATGTTTGGCGCGTGCCCAGCTCAAATCCGACGTCGAATTCCTCACTCAGGAGCTCGGCGGTCACAACCGACTGATCGCCGGAAGCAGCGAAACGACGCGGCAAATTATCGCCGCAGCCAAGAAGGCCGCCGGCAGCAAGTCGACCGTCTTATTGCTCGGCGAAAGTGGCACCGGCAA
>WNGO01000368.1_pt1 | contig 41194 bp, 41 predicted proteins | sample 5400511 | NCBI WGS metagenome assembly WNGO01 (sample SAMN13153380, study PRJNA577476) | soil metagenome | isolation source: 20 cm soil or saprolite under Garry oak tree replicate 2 | place: USA:California | collected 2016-06-15 | reverse complement strand
TTCGCGAACAGGTTCGCGCCGGTGCGAGCACCGCCGTAGAAGTCGGGCGTCGCCGAACCGGTCGGCACGTAGACGATCCCACGCGCCGTGTCCACGCTCATGCCAGCCCAGCTGTTCGCACCTCCCGCCGACTGCCACGCGCCGCCGCTGGGCCAGGTGTCGTCGCCCAACTCGCCAGGATGCGGAATCGTGTGGAAGGTCCAACGGATCGCGCCGGTGTGGACATCGTACGCGCGCACGTCGCCCGGCGCCGATCCTTCCTCCTCCCCCACGCGCGTGCCCTGGATGAGCAGGTCCTTGTAGATGGCGCCGGGACTCGTCGCGACGAGATAGGCGTCGCCGATCTCACGCGACAAGCCCGCGCTGAGATCGACCGAGCCGGAGTCGCCGAATGACCGGATCGGCCGGCCGCTGCGCGCGTCGAGCGCGTACAGCCGGCGGCCCGCCGTAAAGAGGATGCGCCGCTCGTTGCCCCCGGCCCAATACACGACGCCCCGATTCACGTGGGAAAAATCCGTGCGTCGTGCGTCGTGCGTGGTGCGTGGGTCGAAGCGCCAGATCAGCGTGCCGTTCTCGGCACGGAGCGCAATGACCGCGAGTGCCGGCGTCGTGGTATACAGGACACCGTCCACAACGATCGGTGTCGCCTGGATCTCACCGTGACCGTCCGGCGGCAGATCGCCGGTATGGTAGACCCACGCGACGCGCAGCTGGGCCACGTTGGTCGTATCGATCTGATTCAGTGCCGAATACCGCGTATTCCCGGGGTCGCCCCCGGTGACCCGCCAGTCGACCGAGTCAGTCTTCGGGGACGCGCAGCCGGCGACGAGGACGAGGATCCAGGGCGAGCGCACTCAGCGTGCCGCAGGAGACGGCTTCTTCCAGAGATCGATGGGCTTCGCCACGCCTTTGGGCCGGAACGGAAGAGAAACCTTCCGGCCCTCTCCCGCCGAGGCGTACGCGGCGTACAGGACTTCTTGGACGACGCGGCCGGTGTCGCCGTCGGCAATCGGTGTCTCTTTCCCGCGTACACACCGCGCGAAATGCCGCATCTCCTGCGGGAATCCGTAGTTCCAGTGCTCTTCGAACACAGGATAGGTCCAGCCTTTGGTGCTCGCCGCTTTTTCGACGGCATACCCAAAGCCCACTTCCGAATAGGTCGGCAGCGCGTTGCCCATGAGCATGTCGGCGTACGTCTGGCCCTTGTCGCCGAAGATCTCGATGGAGTCGTCCATGCCGCCGGGCCGGTTCCAGCTGCTCTCGACCATCCCAATCGCGCCGCTTGCGAACTCGATGATCGTAACCGCTTCATCTTCACCCTGCGTCCGGTCGCGATGCACCTGCTGCGACATCTGCGAGTAGACGCTCTTCACGGCAGGCTTGCCCAGAAACCACCAACAGAAGGCGATGCCGTGGCAGGCGAGGTCCATCACGGCGCCGCCACCGGACTGCTCGACGTCCCAGAACCACGGGGAGTGCGGGCCCGAGTGCTTCTCGCCTTGCTTCACGAGATGCACGCGGCCGAACGCACCCTCGTCCGCCATCTGCTTCGCCTTCACGTACTTCGGGGCAAAGAACAGCTCCTCGGCGTAGAGCAGCAGGACGCCCGCCCGCCGGCAGGCATCGATCATCGCGTCCGCTTCCTCGAGGGTGATGCACAGCGGCTTCTCGCACACGACGTGCTTGCCGGCCCTCGCGGCGTCGATCGTGATCTGCGCATGGAGACGGTTGGGCGCCGTAATGGAAATCATCTCGACCTGGGGATCGCGCAGCAGGTCGCGATAGTCGGTGTACGCCTGTGCGAGACCGTGGCGCTTGGCGAACGCGGCGGCGTTGCCCTTCGTCGGCGATGCCACCGCCACGAGCTCGGCCTCCTCCGGGATCGCCTTGACGGCGCCCGCAATGCAATCGGCCTGGAAGCGGGAGCCAACGATGCCGACTTTCACTTTGGACATAGGGAAGGGCGCCAAAATACCTGTGGGCCTGGAGGTTGGACAGGGTCGCACACGGCGACGCCGACGCGGGAGTCGGCCGTGCCATAGTACAGATACCACCGGCCGCGGAACCGCACCAAACCTTCCACAAACGTTGTGCCCGCGGTGTACTGTCCGGTCCGCTCGTAACTCTCGGTTGGCTTGATGAACGCGCTGTCCGACCGTGCAATCAGCTTCGTCGGATCACGCGCATCAAACAGCGCCTGCCCGGCCGAGTACGTGCGTGACGGCAAACTCCCCGCATTGTACAGGACCAACACACCGCGTGCCGTCAGGAGCGCGGGCGGGCCTCCTTCCACGAGCCAGGAATCGAAGAACCCGGCACGTGGCGACAGCACCTTCACGGCGCGCCCGTCCGGGCCTTCCACGGGTGTCCAGTCCAGCAGATTGTCGGAGGTCGCGATCAGCAGATCGGGAACGCCGAAGTACATCCAGTATTTGCGGTTCACGCGCGTCGCGATCATGCGGTCCCCTGCGACGCGGCTGAGAATCGCCCCCGATTTCGACTGGACGCGCAGGTATTTGCCGTCTGCGGCACGCGCGAAAGCAGGTCCGTGCTTGGTCCAATGAACCAGATCAGGTGAGGTGGCAACCGCCAAGCGCGGCACGTCGCGATTCCACTGCGTGTAGGTGAGGACGTAGGTGCTGTCCTCGGTTTGCACGATCCGCGGATCCTCGACGCCGCCCGGCCACTCATTCTGACGCTGCGCGTCCGTGTCGGGATACAGGACGGGAGTCGCGCGCCGCGTGAAGTGAACGCCGTCGTTGCTCTCCGCGAGCCCCAGTCGCGAGGTGTGCCCGCCGATCTGCTGCTCCCCGCTGGCGTCTTCGGCGCGATAGAGGAGGTAGACCTTCCCGTTCTTCACGACTGCCGCGGGATTGAACGTTGCATACGCTTCCCAAGCCACTGCGGTATCGCTCAGCGGCGAGCGAAACCGGGAGGCGGGGTTGGGAGCGATGACCGGGTTTGCCCGCGCCGGCTTCGTAAAAGGCCCGATCATCCACGGCTGCTGCAAACGGCCGCCGAGCGAGGAAAGCAGCGCGGCGACGAGCAGCTTCACGGATGGGGCAGGTTGGAGGGCCGGCGCACCCACGCGACGAGCGGGACTCCGACGAGCATGAGTACCCAAGCGAACACCGGCGCGGCAACGAACGGCGTTGCGCGGGGGCGTGGAGATTTCAGCGCGGCAACGGCATAGACGACCACTGAGACGATGGCGGCGAGGACGATGACGACATCCAAAGCCGTTCGCGCGGCCGCGGACCAGCGCGCGGAGAATCGGCCGGCGAGTGCGTAACCCACAAATGGGGCGATGACCCACAGCGACATCAGGATCATGAGGAACGGCAGACTGTTGCCGCGACCGGCATAGAGCGTCAACGCGACCGACCCGATCGCCCCGAGCAGCGCCGCGACTCGAGCGATGCGATGCAGGCGATCAGTCATTGCACGCCCAGCACCCGCAGCGCCACGCCGGCCAGTGCGCCACCCACGAGCGGGCCGAATACCGGAATCGGTGCGTAGCTCCAATCCGATGACGCCTTGCCGGCGACGGGCAAGATCGCATGCGCGATGCGCGGGCCCAGGTCACGCGCGGGATTGATCGCGTACCCTGTCGTACCGCCCAGCGACAGCCCGATGCCCCACACGAGACTGCCGACGAGATAGGCGCCGAGTCCGGCCGCCGGACCGGTGGCGGCGACGCCCTTCGAGAAGATCGCGCCGACCACAAAGACGAGCACGAACGTGCCGATGATCTCGCTCACCAGGTTGGGAACGAACTGGCGGATGGCCGGCGCGGTGCAGAAACACGCACGCTTGAGAGACGCGTCCGGTGTAACGCGCCAGTGTGGCAGATAGTGCAACCACACCAGCGCGCCGCCCGTGAACGCGCCGAGCAGCTGAGCCACGAGATAGGGAGCGACCTTGGAGAAGTCACCGGCACGGGCGGCAAATCCGAAAGTGACCGCGGGATTCAAATGCGCGTCGCTCGACCCGCAGGCAATCGCGGTAAAGACGCCCGCCATCACCGCAAACGCCCATCCGGCGGTGATCACGATCCAGCCACTCCCCTCGGCCTTGGAGCCCTTCAGCAGCACGCCGGCCACGACACCGTCCCCGAGCAGGATGAGGACCATGGTGCCGAGGAACTCTCCCAGCAATGGAGACGTCATGGGCTCCCTTTCTTGTCCGCACGTGGCCCGAGCGCGACAAGCAACGCGCCCGCGATGAACAGGATCACGACGACCGCCGCGAAGGCGAGAATAAGAGGGCTGACTCCAGAGTCGTCGAGCAGTCCGACCCAGACGATGAATAGAGGGACATCGAGTAACAACAGGAGTAGCCCGCGTTTTTGCCAGCGCCATGACGGCGGAGGTCCGGTACGCGGAGGCGTGAGGCGTTCGACCACCGCCTGCGCTCTGGCGAGATCGTCGTCGTAGACGATTGCCACTCGCACACGGCCCAAGACTCCCAACGCTCCGCGGTCATGCTCATCCAGAATGACGGCACGGATGCCCTCGGCTTCGAGCGCCACCCTGACGCCCTGTGCCCAGGCGATGGACTGGGTTTGCAGCAGGTTCTTCATCCACGAAGGAGGACTAGCCGTAGCGCTCGTCGATGGCGCCCCGGATCTCATCGAGTGATTTACCGGAGCAGTACAACTCGAACGCGTAGCGACCCTGCGCCTGGCACGTCTCACACGTCTGTGCCATTGCTTTTGGACCTTCATAACAGCTGAGCAACGAGTAAAACTGAGGATGCTTCGCACAACCGCACTGACAGCGGATGCCGTCCACGATCTGTGGGATCTGACGCACCTCGTTGAAGGCGGCGATCACATCCTTGCCGCCCTTGATCTCTTCTTCTTGCAGGACGTGGGATGCATCGATGCCCGGCCGCGGCGTGGGATGCGGTCCCTGCCGGGCACGCCCGTGGACGTGCAGCAGCCAAGGGGCCGCGCAGCTCAGCGCCAGGAACTCGCGTCGCGACAAGCGACTGGCGATCATGCGCGAAGATATCGCGTCAGCGGCACAGTCGGAATGCTCCGATCCGCGTGGAGTAGGTCAGCGCATCCTTCTTGAGGTAGTCTCCGACATACCAGATCGTGCAGTCGTCACTCGGGTCGATCGCAGTCTGCGTGTAATCTTCCCATCGCATCGTGTTCGTCTGCGGGGCCTCTCCGGTCACGAGCATCGTTTCGTGCAGCGTCAACTTGCCAAGGGGATCATTCGCGAGGCGGCCGGCAAAGCGCTGCCCGGCAAGATTGGGTGTGCCGCCGAACGAGTAGCCGATCCCGATGTTGCCGTCGCGGTCGATCGCGGGACTGGCCATCCAGCGATACAAGCCGTCGGGCGCGTAGGTACCCTGTTGGCGCAGCCGCAGCGTCCGGTCCGGCGGGGGGGCGATCGTGAGCTCATACCACCGCACCCCTCCGCCAAACGCCGCGGTATTCACCGAGTGCACCGCGACGATCGACTCGCGACCATTCACGTTCCGATAGACCACGCGCGCCATGATCTTGTCGCCCTGCGCGTCGAGGTGCTGGTCGGTCCCCGGCTGCCGCACGCAGGTCGTCAGCTGACCATCGCACAGGTAGTGGTATGGAGCGACCGCAATCCGGTCGGGGCCGGTGAGCCGCGTGTTGGCCGGATCGTCCCAATCCACGGAGAAACGCCACGCGTAGATGCCATCATCGTCGAAGTCGCCACGCAACTGCGTGCCCCCGGCCGCCAGCACGACATTCGGCGCGCCGGCGGGCGGCACCGCTGTGCCGTCAAGGTCCGCGTTATTCAAGAAGTTCACGCCATCGACGACCATGCATTGCTCCGTCGCCGGCTCGCCCAGCAGCATGTGGCGCCGATCGACGACGCAGGTGTGCTTCTGGATCACGTCGTCTCCGGTGCTGGTCGGGACGTAGTAGCCGTCGGGCCACACCGCGGGACGCGGGTAATCCGGGAACAGCGGCCGCAAGAATTCGTAGCGGTAGTACGAGCCGAGCGGATCAGGGCTCGTGCTAATCGCATAACACATCGAAAACGGGCCCTTCTCCTCCGGCGGCCGCTGCTGTGGGACTCGGCGCGTTGTATCGGGAGGGGCCGGAGGTGACGGCGGTACCGTCGGCGGAACAAACAGTGGCACTGCAGGACCGGGTTGGCCTGCCACGCCAGGCGGACTGACGTACGCCTTCGCCGAGGCTTGCCAGGGCGGCGGTTGGTCCGGACGCGCGGGACCGCGGACGAAAATCGGCATGACGATGAGCCAGCGATCGGCGAGCTGATCGTAGCGCACGACGGCGTCCCCATTGTTATGCGATTCGCACGCTCCGCCGAAGCCCTTGAACAGCGTATTGGTCGGAACGGGACCGTAGACGATGTCTCCAGTCTTGTGGAAGATCGCCATGCGCGTGTTCACGATCTGGAACACGTAATCCCGGCTCACGGCGAGCGAGTTATCGGATGGGTTGCGTGGCGACCAGCGGCCGTGCGGGCCCTGGAGGCCGAAGCCCAGGCCGTCGAAGCTGGTGACGAGCGCGGCGGCCGGTCGGCTTCCCTGCGTCGTCTGCTCGACCGACGCGCCAGGTACGATCGGATCGCGCGGCAAGCGCGTGCACGCGGTGATTGCCAGCCCGCCAAGCACTGCCAGTCGCTTCGCCGTGATCACTGCATCCGCTGTTGCAGGTTGTGAACCATCTGCATGACCGGTTTGTGCACTTCGCCTTTCGTCAACCAGGAGACGGCGAACGCGATAATGGCGATGGACTCCGGAATAAATATCGGCGCGTGCGTGAACATCGAGCTCGCAGCCCACAGCACGCTGGCGACCATTATGATCCCGCTGGCAAGACAGATATCATCGCGGCGGCGCTTTTCCAGCGGCCGGTCGCCGCGGCGCGGGATGTTGGACTTCCGGAACAGCCAGATCGCAAAGAGGATGAACGCGACGAACAGGACCACGGCCGAGAGATAATGGACCGTTCGCATGTACGGGCTCCACCAGGTCGGTGCGGAGAGCCCCTCAGGGGCCGACGTCGGGAACAAGGCGACCAGGATCGCTGCCGTCCCGCCGACCAGTCCGAGCAGGCGATCGGCGATGACGCCCTTGTAGCCCGGATACGTCAACAGGAAAAGCGCCAAGGCGAACAGCACGCCGACAAAAATGGCCACGGCTCCCGTGTAGTAGTACGCGCTGATCGAGTTCAGCGGCGTCCACGCGGGCAGTCCCACCGTGTGGCGCAGACCCGCGAAGACATATAGAAGAAGGGGGAGCAAAAGCCCGAGAATGCCGATCAGACGGCGATGCGCTTGTTGCGACAGGCTCTCAGCCGTCGGGCTCATGAGCCTAAGCTAGGGGCCGGATCCTGTCGATACAAACTGCGCAATTGGGCATAGAGATCGGGATCCTCGCGCGCCAGCTCGATCGGTTTCTCGAAGAAACTCTCTGATGCCACGGCGAAAAACTCGGCGATGTTCGTGCCGCCGTACGCGTTCAGCACGCTCGGCGCGCGGGCTTCGATCTTGGCGCAGAGACGCTCGTAGCTCTCCTCGAGCACGCGTCGCCACATCTCAGGATCGCTGACGCTCGGTCGCATATCCCGGCCAAGCCCGGGCGGCGGCAGCGTGAGATGACGTTCGTAGTCCAGCTCGTGCGCGAATTCGTGGAGCACCACGTTACTCCCGTCGGCAGGATTCTGCGCTCCCTCGAGCACGGCCTCCCACGAGAGCACCACGACACCGTTGCCCCATGACTCTCCCAACAGCGGGGATGGATGCTCAGGCTCGTCGTCGTGCACCCACTTCCGCGGATCGTAGACTCGACGCGGTACGAACGTGCGCGGGTACACAAGAATCTCGCGGACACCAGGGAAGGGCTCGCCCGGCAAGGCGAGCGTGAGCAGGCACGCCTGCGCGGCGACGATCAGCTGGATCTCCTCCGTAAGGGTGACCCCCTGACAACCCTCCCAATGCCGCGTGCGGATCAGTTCGCGGCTGGCCCGGAGCAGGTTGAGCCGGTCGGCATCGCTGAGATGCCGCGTTGCCGGTACTGACTCACTGACAAGAGACAGCCATCGAGGGGGAAGCGGCTGCGACTGCTGGCGCAGCGCAGCACGCGCGCTCAGACGCAGGAGGAGCGGCCGCAGCGCAAGCACCGCGGCCACGAGGACCAGTCCACTGGTTAGGAGAACAAGAACGCGATCCAATCACTGCAAATCTACGAGGGACCCAGCTTCGTGCGATCGCGTGCCTGGGCGAGCATGCGCTCCGCAAAATCCACACGTTCGTGCAGCTCCGCGAGCTGCGTGGACTGGAGCGCCAGCTTCGCCTGGGCATCTTCGATTGCGGCTGCCTGGTCGTCCAGCTGCTGCCGCAGGCCGGCGACGTCGTTGCCGGCGGCGCCTGCTTTGAGACGCGTCGCGGCGAACGCGAATACCAACGCCAGCGATATGTGCGCGCCCGCGTGCCACGGCTCGGAAGACGCGATCGCGAAGCCGGCACCGGCGATGTTGACCACACTCAGTGCGATCGCAATTCGACGCCCCAAAGTCTGCGTCATGGAACCTTCACGCCTCTAATCAGCAGCCAGAGCGTCAAGGACCCTTCGCCCAGGATAGCAATGGGAATGACGAACGGCGCAAGGTGAGCGCCCACGGTTGGCGAGAGAAAGTTCGTAAATGAGTTGACCAGGTAACTCGATCCCCCAAGTACCAAGAGCACTCCAAGAACTCGTGGGATCAGATTGGACCGGGTGATCAAGTACCCGACCGCAACGATCTGAGAGCCGAAAAACACCATGGAGACGTAGAAGCCCTGCGCCGCCGCGGAGGCGCTGACGTCACTCGCGGCACCGCTCGCCACGCCGGCCACGCCACAAGCGGCGGCAAACAGCGACACGCTCGTGTCCACAGGCTTGAACAACGCGTAAAGCAATACCGTCACGCCGAGGTAACACACGCCGCCCAACTGAGTGGCGGCAAAAGCGAGACGGGGTTGCCCAGTCTGCGTCAGGACGGCGACCACGCTCACGCCAATCACGACCAACCACAGCGCGCCTGCGAGCCTGGCGATGCGACGTGGATCGTTCATCGCGCCTCCTGCTGTCGCGCTTCTAGGGGCGGCGCGACGCCTTTGAGGATAAACCAGACCGCGATCACCAGTTCGAACACCGCCACCGGTAGCCACACGAGTTGAGTTGCGGGTCCAGCGAGGACCCGCGCGATCTGTAAGGGAAGGGCGATTGCGACCAGCGCGGATGAGACGACGCCGAGCCACGCCAGCCAGACAGGAACCATGCGACCGCGGAGCAGCAGCCAGGAGAAGGTGGTGCTCCCCAAAGCGAAAAACCAGGCGCCGATTGTCCACGGCTGATTCAGGACGAACGCCGCGAGCGCTTGTACTGCGCCCGTATCTGAGGAGCTGCTATTTGCGGCGGTAACGATGGACATGAGGCCCAGAGTCGCTGGGTGCGCGGCGGCACCGATAACGCCTTCCGCCACCCGGCAGGTCAAACCGAGCATCGCGAGATCACGATCCTGGTCGCGGGTGATGGCGTAGAGTGTCACCGCGAGCACGAGGGCGCAGAAGCCCCCGACCATCGAGAGGACGACAGTGAGGCGGATGTCGGCAGCATGTTGCGCCATGGTGACGACCTTCGCGGCGATGTCGCTGCCGGCCGTCGCTCGGTCGGATAGCAGCATGCTCGGAAATGCGACAGCAATGTAGAGGAGATAGGCGATGCCGGCGATGCGGGCGTTGGTCCTGCGGGTCATGGCTGGCTCCGCCGAGGGGGTGTAGGCATTACGGCAGGCGATGTTGCGGGATTCAACACAATGCCGCCAAACTAGGACCATGAAAGAACCGGGGCTCTCTCGGCGCGGCTTCGTCAAGCAGTCCTTGGCTGCCGTCACGCTGCCCCTGCAAACACTGCGGGCGGTGAGACACGTCTGAAGATCGTTTGTGTTGGAGGACATCCCGACGACCCCGAATCCGGCTGTGGTGGAACGCTGGCGCGCTACGCGGCACTCGGTCACAGCGTGACGATCGTGTATCTCACCCGGGGCGAGCGCGGCATCGCCGGCAGGTCGCTGGACGAGGCAGCGCGCATCCGGTCGGCGGAGTGCGAGACGGCCTGCCGGATCCTCGGTGCGCATGCCAAGTTCTTTGGCCAAACTGACGGCGCCACCGAGGTGACGCACGCACACGTGGACGCGATGACACGACTCCTCGGCGCCGAGAATCCCGACATCCTGTTCACGCATTGGCCGGTCGATACCCACATGGATCACCAGGTCGCGAGCATGCTGACGATCCGGTCGTGGATGAGCCTGAACACGCCGAGCCTGTATTTTTTTGAAGTCGATTTGGGCAGTCAAACGGAGGGGTTCCTGCCGAACACGTACGTGGACATCTCGACCGTCGTCGACCAGAAGAAGGCCGCGCTGTTCGCACACGTCAGCCAGGACGGACAGGGGATTTGGCGCGAGCACCATGAGATCATGGCGCAGTGGCGCGGGCGCGAAATCGGCGTGGCCGCCGCCGAAGCATTCATCCACCTAAATCGTGATCATCAGGGCGGCGACCTCCCAGGCCTGTAAGCTCGCGCTCTGCCTATTCACGAGTCTGCTCGCGCAAGACCGGAGCGCGCGCGTCCTCGTGTGGGGTGGAGATGCGGAGGGCGGTGCCCCGTACGTGGAAGCCGATCCCGCGAATCCGGCGCGCGTTCGAGGCTTCGATGTCGAAGTGGCTGAGCGTATCGCCCGTGGACTTGGCGACAGGAGCGCCAGGTTCGTGCAGGTCCAGTGGTCGGATATCGACCTATCCGTAGAACGCGGCGACTTCGCGCTCGGCCTCTCGGGAGTCGAGGATACACCGGCGCGCCGCGCGCAACATGCCGTCACGATCCCCTATTTCGAATTCCGCGAGGTGCTGGCGGTGCGGCCCGCGGATGCGGGTCGCATCCACAGCCTGGCCGATCTCCGCGGTCGCCGCGTCGGGACGCTCGGCTCGACCATCGCGTACACAATACTCCTCGCCGCGCGTGACTCGACGGGTCTCATCCCCATTTCCTACGATGACGACGTCCATCCCTACGCCGACCTCGTCCAAGGTCGAATGGACGCCGTGCTGTTGGACCACATCATTGCGCAGCGGGCGTTGCGTCGCCGCGGGGGTAACGGCTTTGTCATCCTGCCGCAGCCCATTGCCATCGGTCACTACGTGGGCGTCCTCGCGCGGGCAGACTCCGCGCTGCGTGACTCGATGGACGCAGTCCTCCGCGAATCCATGCGCGACGGAAGTCTCGAGCAGATCTTCCGCCGCTGGCGCGTGTGGGACGAGACCCAGGCAACACTGTTCGACCGTGTATTGCGGGGAGAAACCGTCGGGACCGCAGGGCCGGCAGGGGCCGCCCAAGCAATCGCGTATCTGCCGTCACTCGCCCGCGCCGCGGCCGTGACCCTGCTGGTCTCCGTGCTCTCAATGGCACTGGCGGTGATCGTCGGGCTGGCGCTGGCTTCTGGCCGGGTGTATGGATCGGCTTTGCTGCGTTGGCTGACGACTTTCTACGTCGAGGTGATCCGCGGCACGCCGTTGCTGCTACAACTGTTCGTCATCTACTACGGACTGGCGGGCTTCGTACGCCTGCCGGCACTCCTCGCCGCCATTCTCGCGCTCGGTCTCAACTATGCGGCCTACGAGGCGGAGATCTACCGCGGCGCGCTCGAGGCAGTCCCGCGGGTACAGCTCGAGGCCGCGCGCACCCTCGGCTTTACGGAGCTGCAGATCCTGGGTCTTATCCGGGGACCGCAGGCGCTCCGGTACGCACTCGCACCGATGACCAACGATTTCGTCGCGCTGCTCAAGGACTCGGCACTCGTCTCCGTGATCACCGTCGTCGAGCTCACCAAACAGACCGCGATCTATGCGACCAACGTGGGCAGCTGGATCGTTCCCGGCCTCCTGTGCGCCGCCGTGTACCTCGCGATGTCGCTCCCGCTGGCGCGGCTGGCGCGCCGGCTGGAGCGCCGCTGGCGGGTGGCATGACCACAGCTCTGCTCGTGATCGAGGGACTGTGCGTCCGCCACGACTCGCGGGACATCCTGCGCTTATTGTCCTTCGAGGTGGCGCGCAGCGAGATGGTCGCGCTGATGGGCCCGTCGGGCGTCGGCAAGACGACCGCGCTGCGCGCGGTCGCCGCGCTCCAGCCGTTCGATGCGGGGGCGATCCGCATCGACGGATTCGCGCTGGCACCGGGACCCGTGCCACCGGAGACCCGGCTCGTCCCGTTGCGGCGGCGCGTGGGGTTCGTATTCCAGAGCCACGCGTTGTTCGAGCATCTCTCGGCGCGCGACAACATCACCCTGGCGTTGCGGCACGTCCTGGGAAAGACGCGCGCCGAGGCGGATGCCGTCGCTGCCACGCTGCTGGCGTCGTTGGACGTCGGTGGGCGCGCCGAGGCGAAACCGGGTCAGTTGTCGGGGGGGGAAGCGCAGCGGGTGGCGATCGCCCGCGCGCTGGCGCCGGATCCCGCGCTGTTGCTGATGGATGAGCCGACGGCGGCGCTCGATCCCGCGCGTCGCACTGCCCTGGCGGCGACGTTGCGCGGCTTGTGCAACCAGGGGCGCAGCCTCCTCGTCGCCACGCATGACGCCGAGTTTGCGGGCCAGACCGATCGGGTCGTTACGCTAGCCTGATCTAGAACTTCGGAATCGGCGGTTTCGGGGGTTCGGGCGAGCGCGGAATCTTGGCCGGCTCCCACGGCTCGGGTGGCTCCGGCTTTGGCGGAACCGGAATTTTCGGCAGTGGCGGCTTGGGTGGCGTCGATTTCATATGTCCTCCTTTCCTTAGTGTACGTACAGACCAAATGCCCAGTGCCGCAGTCGCGGGAATCGCGGCCCCGTCCACCCCAGGGCGCGCAGCCGTCCGGAAATCAGGATGTTCATGAAGCCATGACCCATCAACGCCACGCTGCCGTGGGCCTCGGCACGAGCGATCAGGATCTGCGCGGCCTCCGCGGCACGCGTGCGGGCGGACTTGAAGCTTTCGACCCCCGCCGACCAGCCGCACACCCACGCGAATCGGGCGAGCGCGGTCCAGACCCAGGGACGCAGGCGCAGCCGCGATGTGATGGCGCACGGCAACGACGCTTCGCGAAATCGCTCGTCGACCAGCGGGACCACAGCCGGCGCGATGAGCTGCGCCGACTCGATCGATCGGCGCAACGGGCTCGCGACGAGACAGCCCGCCCCACGCATGAGCTCGGCGAGCTCGGCATTGGGGCGCTGCAGCGGCTGCAGCCCGGCATCTCGCTCTCCTTCCAGCCATTGGCAGAGCGCGTTGCCCGCGATGGGGGTCGTGAAGTCCCAGGCGGGGGTGCCGTGTCGTGCGAGAACGATCCTAAGCAGGCTCGACTCGACGACGAACCCTGAGCCCCAGCCAGGCGAGAACGACGGCGGGAAGAAAGACCACCAGAGCCTCTTGCACCAGTTGATCGATCAGCGCGCCAGAGCGCCGCAGCGGGGTCCATACAAATCGGAATCGTTCGTCCGAGAACGGCGCGAAGAACTCGATCCCCAGCGAGTACTGTGAAAGCGCGTCGAGACAGCTGTGGGAAAGCAAGGCCACGAGGAGAATGAGTGCGATCTGGCGTCGCGTGCGCATCTCAACAACGGCGAAGGCGATCGAATGGGTGATGCCGCGATGCGCCGCGAATCCGAGCACATCGATGTCCGGCAGGGCGGCGCACGCCGCTGCGACGAGACACACGCGCCGTGCCGGGGGCGGAACATCGTGCGGAGCCCACGCGCCGATGGCATAACCAACCGCCGCATGGGAGATGGGTGTGGGCACGACGCTATGAGTGTAGGAGCGGCGCGATGGGCTGGGCGACTCCCGGACACTCACCGGCCGCGCGCGGCCGGACCTCGAGAATCTGTTGTACGTAAAAGGAACGTTGGCCGCCGTAGATGCTGCCTTCGTGCCCTTTCACACCACGCATTCGCACGAACACAGCCTCGTTGGACTGCGCGACGGTGTGGTATCTCGTCGCGAGCGCCGAGTCCTGCACGATCATGGCGATCTTCGCGTCATCGCACGGGAAGAACGTGCCGGTTCGGTCCTGATTGACATACACGCCACTGACTTCCGTCGGACGGTGACAGGCGATGAGGACGGTGGAGCACACGACGACCGCGAGCGAACGAATGAACATACGCGCCTCCGCGAAGCGAATGACGGCAACACGCGTTATACCCGAATCGATCGCGAACGTTGGCACGCCAGTCCGAGCCTCACCGAAACTCCGGATAGACCTTGATCCAGTGGCTCCGCACCTGCGGCCGCAATTGATGGCCGAGGGAGCTGGAGACGAGGACGCCCGATGTCTGCAGCGGCATGTGACAGTCTACGCAGCGACCGAGCAGCCGGGTTCCATGGCGGGGAAAGAGCCCACAGTTCTGGACGGTGTGACACGTGAGACAGCGCCCCGAGAGCGCGACCACGTCCCGCTGCTCGCGGTGCACGTCGTGGCAGGTGGCGCAGGTCATTTGCGACGCACGGAAGCACGCGCTGCGCTCGAGTAGCGCGACCTGGTTGCCGTGCACGTCGGCCACGCCCGTGTCCGGAGGGGTCGACAGGTCCAGCCGCTTCTCGAGACGCTGCCCTGGGACGAATGCGAACGGAGCCGACCGGAGCGGCGCGGTCCCGCTGTGACACAGGGCGCACGCGTCCACCTGACGCGCGCGCGGCAGGCGCGCCGGGTTCACGATCGCACGCGGCCGCACGCCGGACAGCAACGAGCGCGCCCGCGTCACATGGTCGCGACCCGAGCCATGACAGACTTCGCAGGTTATCCCCAGGAGCGCGCCCGAGGGGGGGGACTGATATCGATTGATGACATCGGAGTCAGCCGCTTGGAACCAGGATGCATGACACTCCAGACAGCGCGGCGGAATCGGGCGATCGAAGTTGGCTGTTCCATCCACGTACCCGGGGCTGTTCGCCCATCCGACGCCCACCCAATAAGACACGGGGAGCTGGTACAGCCGGTCCCCGCGCCAGTAAAGAAAGGACTGGCCCTTTCGGATGCCGGTGACAATGTCCATGCGCTCGCGGTGCACGGAGGTGTCGGGCGGACGCCCCATGATCGCGTTTTCATAGAAGCCGTCCACCGTCGAGTCCATCCGGAACTGCAGATTCGGATTCGCAGTCCGCAGCACATTCTCGCCGGAGTGGAAGCGTCCCTGAATCGACGCGCGCGTCGGCAGGGTCGAGGTCAGGCGATGGGCCGTCTGCTCGAAGCTCGACATCGTCTGATGACAGCCAAGACAGGCCGAGTCTCCAACGGCGTTGTCCGCGCGCACCGCCTCCGTGTGATGGCGTGTCGTGACGAGACCGATCGTGACAACAGCTGCACCAAGCAGCATGAACCCGGCGATCGGCAGCCAGCGAGGCGTCACGCGCGGAGTGCGGTGCGCCTCAAATCCCACAACATGGCCAGCGGCCCCACCATCGCCAGCGCCAGAATCGGCGGCGACACGTAGAACGGCCGCAGCAGCGCCAGCTGGTAATCGCCGGCGAGTCGGATCAGAGTCTCGACCAGCGCAACGATCGCCACCACGATCATCCGGCCGCGCCGCGTGCTCACGGTGGTGCGAGGATCGGTCACCATGAAGAAGACGAACAGCTGATACATCGGTCCCGTAATCGGCGCGATCTCCGCGAGCAGCGGTCCGCCCACCAGAAAATGCCGCAACACCGCGAAGACAACGAAGCACGCCACATACGTGAGCGTGACGTGCAGCACGCGGGCCCGCCACGCGATCACGAGCCCGAACGCCCAGATCACGAGGTTCGTGCCGAGGTCGTTGCCCCACTGGTGGCTGAGGATCGCGACGGAATCGGAGGCTATGAGGACGAGCAGCGCGATCGCGAAGTTGCTCGGATTCCAGAGGTGACGGCCGTGGTAGGTGAGCACGTATTTCGAGGCGATCGCGAGAAACGCGCCGAGTGCGAACGGCCACAGCATGTTCGCCTGCGGCTTGATCAAGAGCGCGAGGCTGATTCCCGTGATGTATGCGCTCGCCACATTCGCCACTCGGCCCCGCAGCCACCACGACAGGAGCAGCTCAGTCGCGACACAGACGCCCAGTGTGGTCGCGAGGCGCTGGTAGCCGCCGAGGATGCCGTAGCGCGCTTCGCCGACCACGAGCACCAGTGTGATGAGAAAGACGATCAGGTACTTGGGATCGACCGCGATCCCAACGAGTGACCTCACCCCCTGACCCCCTCTCCCTGCGGGAGAGGGGGGACGAAGCGCGGGGGGTTGTGCGGGAGTCGCCGTCACTGCGGTTCCGTGACGACGTGCAGCTGATCGATGGCCAGACCGGTCAGGATCTGCTGCGTACCGGAAGGCCAGCGGATGGTGACTTTCCCCAAGCCCTGGCCCCCAAGCCCGAAGTGCAAACGCCGATCGTTTTGACTACAGAATCCCATTCCGCCATCCACCACCTGGCGCTGCCGGCCGCTGCCGAACTCCACCGTCACCTCGGCGCCGATCGCGCTGCGATTGCTGCGCGTCCCCACCAGCTTGAACTCGACCCAGCCCTCACCCCCCGGCCCCCTCTCCCTGCGGGAGTCCTCACCCCCTGCCCCCCTCTCCCTTCGGGAGAGGGGGAAGGTGTTCTTATAGAGCAGCACCCTTCCCTTTTCATTCGCGATGATGACGTCGAGCACACCGCGGTTGAAGAGGTCGGCCATTGCGACGGCGCGGCCATCGAGCCGATCGGTGACGCCCGCTTCCTGCGCTACATCGACGAACCCCGCCTGGCCGCGATTGAGCAGCACGCGCGAGCGCTCGTATCCCGACAAGCTCGCGCTGCCGATCGGCGGCCAATTCTTGGCGTCCTCGAAGATGTTGCCCTGCGCGCCGGCGATCTTGGACATCGCATACCAGTAATCGTGGGCGGAATCCCCCGAGATGAAGCCGTTGGCGACGACGAGATCGAGCAGGCCGTCGTTGTTCAGGTCGCCGAACTGCGCGCCCCACGCCCAGCCGGCGTCGGCGACCGGGCCGGTCGCGACCTCGTCAAAGCGGCCCAGCTCCTTGAGAAAATTCAGCCGCAAGTTGTTGCCCTGGAACAGAAATCCCTTCTCGGAGATGTTCGTGACGAACACGTCGTGTTCGCCGCGGTTGTAGACGTCGCCGAGCGCGACCGCCATGCCGCTCTTGGAGTCGTCCGACAGCCCGGCGCGGGCGAGCTCGAAGTGCTTGCCCTCGTGATTCAGGTACAGCTCCTCGGGGCCGTAGTCGTTGGCGAGATACAGGTCGGGCCAGCCGTCGTCGTTGAAATCGGCGGCGGTGACGGCCAGGGTCCAGCGCGTGCTGCCCACGCCCAGCGAATCTGTCACGTCCTTGAAATGGCCGTTGCCGAGGTTCTTAAACAGGAGGTTCTTGCCGCCGTTGGTCGCGAACTCCCAGCTGTGCTGCATGATGCGCGTGGTGGTGAGATGCCAGAAGTCGATATCGGAGCGGAAGTAGCCGGTGATGTACAGGTCGAGCAGGCCGTCGCGATCGAAATCGAACCAGACGGCGCCGTTGGAGTTCATCCAGCGCTTGAGCCCCGACTGTGCCGTGACATCCTCGAACCGGCCGTTGCCAAGGTTATGGAATAGCTGCGGATTGCCCCATTTGTAGACGAGCAGGTCTTCGAAGCCGTCGTTGTCGTAGTCGCCCCACACCGCGCCCATCGAGACGCCTTCGCCGGGAAGATTCACGGAGCCGACGCCCGCCTCTCGGGACACGTCCCGGAATGTGCCGTCTTTCTGATTCAGATAGAGCGCGTTGCTGGCGCCAAACCGTGACGTCGTGAAGTAGAGATCGGGCCAGCCGTCGTTGTTTACGTCGGCGACGGAGACGCAGGCGCCGAGCGCGCCGACGTGGGGCGCGATGTTCGCGATCTTGGGGTCGAGTGCCGGCGCTTGGTGCACGAAGTCGATGCCGCTCGCGTGCGCGACTTCGGTCAGGCGGATAGTTGCGCTCGCGCCGGCGACGCTCCCGGCAGCGCGTTCGTTCAGCACGACGACCGCGACAATGGCCGCGACGAACGCCGCGATCACAATGGAACGACGCCACGCAATCATCGCGGGAACGATATAGCTTCCCTGCCCATGTTGCGACCTGCGCGGCGTTCGCTGGGTGCGCTCGTGTCACTCGTGGGGATCCTCGCCGGCTGCGGCCGTCCAGCCGCGCCGCTCTTCAAGCTCCTTTCCGCGGGACACACCGGTGTCACGTTCGCGAACACCATCATCACCAGCGACTCGTTCAACGTCCAGACCGACGTGTACATCTACAACGGCGCGGGTGTGGCGGTCGGAGATATCAACAATGACGTGCTCCCCGACCTGTTTTTCAGCGGCAACATGGTTTCGAGCCGTCTGTATCTCAACAAGGGCAACATGCAGTTCGAGGACATCACGGAGCGCGCCGGAGTGAAAACCCACCGCTGGTGCACGGGCGCGACGATGGTGGACATCAACAGCGACGGGTTGCTGGACATCTATGTCTCGGTCTCCGGCGCCGGCGGAGAGTCTAAAGGGGTCGATCGCGCCAATCTGCTCTTCCTTAATAACGGCAACGGCACGTTCACCGAGGCCGCGGCGAAGTACGGGATCGCCGATACCGGCTACACCACGCATGCCGTGTTTCTCGATTACGACGGCGACGGGGATCTCGATCTCTTTCTGCTCAACAACTCCCCCAAGGACTTCGCCCGCGGCGCGGCTGATACGCACCCCCTGGGCGTGAAGGAGCCCAGCCCGGCGAGCTGGAACACGCTCTATCGCAACAACGGCGACGGGACATTCACAGATGTCTCAGAGCAGGCGGGCATCCTGCGGCAGATCGGATACGGGCTCGGCGTGGTAGTGGCCGATGTGAATCGCGACGGGCGGCCCGACATCTACGTCTCGAACGACGTGGCGCCCAATGACGCGCTGCACATCAACAACGGCAACGGCACGTTCACCGACAAACGGGCGGCGTCGCTCAAGCATACGAGCTTCGCCGGCATGGGCGTCGATGTCGCCGACTTCAACAACGATGGGTGGCCCGACATCGCGCAGATGGACATGCTGCCGGCGAGCTTGGAGCAGCGCAAGCGCATGAGCGGCTATCTCACCTACGGCGGCCGCATCGAGCTGCGGCGCCGCGGCTTTCTCGATGACTACGACGCCAACGCGCTGCAGCTGAGCAACGGAATCACGCCAACCGGCGACATCGTGTTTAGCGACATCGCGATGCTCGCCGGCGTCGCTGCGACCGATTGGAGCTGGAGCGCGCTGCTGGCCGACTTCGACAACGACGGCTACAAGGACCTGTTTGCCACCAACGGCTATCCCAAGGCGCCGAACGATCTCGATTATCAGACGGCGGTGCTCGCGGCGCGGCGGGCGGACGATCACCGGGCGGCGCTCGAGCAGCTGCGGACGCTGCGGAGCTATCGGGTCGCGAACCACATCTTCCGCAACGACGGCGACCTGACCTTCACCGATGAGACCAAGGCGTGGGGCTTGGACCAGCCGGGCTTCTCCTCCGGCGCGGCCTACGCCGATCTCGACAACGACGGCCGGCTCGACCTCGTCGTCAACAACATCGACGCGACGGCGTCGATCTACCAAAACATCCAGCCGCGGGACAGCACCACCCATTACCTGGAGGTCGCGCTCGAGGGCGAGTCACCAAACCGGGGCGGCTTCGGCGCGACGCTCATGCTGACGGCTGATGGCAGACGGCAGTACCTCTATCACTCGCCGTATCACGGCTACATGTCTACGATGGAAGCCCGAGAGCATTTTGGATTGGGCCGCGCGACGCGCGTCGATACGCTGGAAGTCATCTGGCCCGACGGACGCGCGCAGGCGCTGACCGGCGTCGGTGTTGATCAAACGGTGACGGTGAGGCAGGTGTCTGGTGTCAGGTGTCAGGTCTCAGACAAGTGCGCCCCCAGGCACCTGGCACCAGACACCAGACACCTGCTCTTCCAACCCGCCAATCTTATCGCGTACAAGCAGCCCGATCTCGTCTCGTTCGACTACGACGTCCAGGCCCTCCTTCCGTACGAGCTGTCGCGGCAGGGGCCTCCCCTCGCGGTCGCGGACGTGAACGGCGACGGTCTCGACGATGTCTTCATTGGCGGCGGTGCGGGCCTTCCGGGTCGACTGTTCCTTCAGAGCAAGAACGGCAGCTTCGTCGAATCGACCCACAACCAACCCTGGCTCGCCGATAAAGACTACGACGACTGGGGCGCGCTGTTCTTCGATGCCAACGGCGACGGGCGACCGGATCTCTACGTGGCGAGCTGCGGCTACACGCGCGCGCCGGTGTCGCGGCTGTTACAGGACCGTCTCTACATCAATCAGGGCGGCGGGCGATTCGTGCGCGACAGCTCCGCCCTGCCGGCGATGCTGACCTGCACGGCGAGTGTCGTGGCCGGCGATTTCAACGGCGATGGCCGGCCAGATCTGTTCGTGGGCGGCCGATTGGCGCCGAGGGACTATCCGTATCCGGCACGGAGCTACGTCCTCAGAAACGATGGTGGGCATTTCACGGATGTCACCGCGGAGGTGGCGCCCGAGCTGAGTCGGCCGTTCGGCATGGTCACCGCCGCGGTGTGGATCGATTTCGACGGCGATGGGCGGCTCGATCTCGTCACGGCCGGCGAGTGGATGCCGCTCCAATTCTTCCGGAATGACGGCACACAGCTGCGGAATGTGACCGCATCAATCGGCATCGGTGCGACGCGTGGCTGGTGGTGGAGTCTCGCGGCTGGGGATTTCAATCACGACGGCCATCCCGATCTGCTTGCCGGCAACCAGGGCCTGAACTTCTTCTTCAAGACGTCGCCCGAGAGCCGTTTCGGTATCTACGCGGGAGACTTCAGCGGCGATCGGAACACGGACATCGTGCTGACGCAGGATTCGGCCGGGAAGGAAGTGCCGATCCTCGGCCGAGCCAAGCTGGGGCCGACGATTTATCCCGCGGCCCTGAAATTCCCGAGCTACGCAGGGTTCGCCGCAGCATCGGTCCAGGAGCTCTTCGGCACCGCCGAGTTGCAGCGGGCGCTGCACTATCAGACGGACACGTTTGCCAGTCTGTATTTGCAGAACAACGGCAACGGCACGTTCACGGCGGCGCCGCTCCCCAACCTGGCGCAGATCTCACCGATTCGCGGCATCGTCGTGCAGGATGTGGATGGCGATGGCAATCTCGATGCGATCGTGGGGGGGAACCTCTACAGCACTGAGCCCAACACGACACCGGCGGATGCCGGCAACGGTGTGTGGCTGAGAGGCGACGGAGGAGGTCATTTTACGCCGGTTGCGTCGCTCGAGAGCGGCTTTCTCGCGCCACGCGACGTGGCGGGACTCGCGCTCGTGAAAACGCCTGCAGGGAGCGCCGTGCTCGTGGCGAACACGGCTGACTCCCTGCAGGCGTTTACGATTCGACGACGGTAGCGACTACTTACCAGCCCGTATTCTGCACCAACCGGTCCTGCCCGCCCACGCGGCTCAGGTCAATCTGATCCTGCGGGATCGGATAGAGCGCGTATTTCGGCAGCACGAATATGTTCGCTGCCTGGGACAGGTACGGGATCCGCGACCGTTCCACGCTGATGTAGTTGTTCACCACCGTGTCAATGCCACCCCATCTCCGCAGGTCGAAGAACCGCTGGCCCTCCATCGCCAGCTCGAGCCGGCGCTCGTACTCCACGGCCTGCTCCGCCTGGGCGATCGAGATGAACGGCGTCGTGTACTGACCAACCTTGTAGACTGCCCAGGGCGTCGCCAACGTATCCAGCGTCGGGGTCACGGCCACCATCGGGAGCGCCATGGCCTGGATGGCGGCGTTCGTGGCGCATGTGGGCCAAACCGCTTTGACCAACGAATCGGCGGGTGCCCCGCATCCCTGCGCCGTCTTGCCGGCTCGCGCGCGGATCAGGTTGACGAGCACGCGCGCACTGTCTAGCACGCCGGTCGACGCGTGGATATGCGCCTCGGCATTCATCAGCAACAAGTCGGCGAAGCGGTAGAGGTGAATGTTCACATCGTTCGTCTGCGTCGCCTGCCACCCGACGTTGTTCTCAGCGATGGCTGCCTTCTCGTGGACGTTCTTCTTCGGGCTGTACGGGCCGCTGTAGGTGGCATCGCGGATCCACGACCGGCTGTGGAGCGTCCAATCCTTGTACGGCACTTTGTCCCGGCCGACCGTCCAGTCGAGCCGCGGATCCACCGCCGCCAACTGGCCACCCGAGAAATTCGTGTCGCTCAGCGCCGCCGTCGTGTTCCAGTTGGCGTTCGACAGCGCCAGCGGCAGGCCGACCGCGTCCACGGCGTAGAAATTCACCAGGTTTTGCGAGGGTTGGTGGAATCCGCAGCACCCGAAGTGGCTGCCCGAGTGCGGGAAGTTCAGCCGCTCGCCCCAGTTCGAGTTCCAGCCGCTGGGTTCGCCGTCCCGGACCGATGCCTGGAACGCCAGGATGGTCTCTTTTCCGTTCCTGGCAGCCTGGAATCCGGTCCAGACGCTGTCGAAGGTCGATTGCAGGGCGTAGACGTTTGCCTGGCGCACGGCGCGGAACGTCACGAGGGCCGAGTCCCACAGCGCCGCGGTCAGCGCGGCGCCGTAGGCCTGCACGCGTCCCTTGTAGGCCATCGCGGTCCATTTCGTCGCCCGTCCCTTGTCGCCGCCGCGCGGCGTCGCCGGGAGCAGGGTGATGGCCTGATTGAGGTCGGCAATGATGTTATTGATGATCTGCGTGAGCGGCAGATCGTTCGCCTTGCGGTAGCCGCCGTCCGTGACCGGCGTTGAGTCCGCTTCCGTGTAGTAAGGAATGTGTGCCCACATCCGGTAGGCTTCGAAGTGGTAGTGCGCCCGCAAGAACAGCGCCTCACCCCGAATGCCGTTCTGGTCGGCGACGGCGATCTCCAACGGTTTCGCCGCCACGACCAGATTCAGCAGACGGATCGTCGCATTCGCGCGGTACACGCCCTCGTAGACCTGGGACCATTTCTGATTCAGGTAGCCCTCGGCCTCGCCCACGTTCCACGCGTAGATCTCGATATCGTTGATGGGCTGTTGGTCGCCGGCGTTCGAGCCCTTGTGGGCGTCGCCGCTGGGGATGCTGCCCCAAACCCAGTTGCTCGCGGCGCACCCCCACGAACCGGCGGAGCTGCTGCTGCAATCGAGCGAGCGATACGCGGCGATCAGCGAGCCCTCGACGCCGGCTTTGGTCTCCAGCGACACTTGCTCGACGGTCCCCTGTGGGGGCTGATCCAGAAAGTTGTTGCAGGCGTACGCGACCCCGGCGGCCACCAGCGCTCCGGCGATCCCGTACAGCAGTCGATTCGATTTTCTCATAGTCATCGTCGGTCCGTCCCCTGAATAAAGACGAGTCGCTAGCACGTGGTCGCTAGAATGTGGTCGTGATCCCGATCGTGATCGTGCGATTCGTGGGGTATGACCCCTCGTCCACGCCGCGGAACTGATCGCGGGTGTCCCCAGCCGCGCCGAACGTGCTCCAGGTCGGCAGCGCAGGATCGAGCCCCGAGTACCCCGTGATCGTGAACAGATTCTCGGCCTGCAAATACACGCGCGCGGCCGGAATCCAGCGGACAATCGCCGGCGGCAGGTTGTAGCTGACCTGCAACGTCCGGAGCCGCACGTACGAGCCGTCCTCGACCCAGTAGCTCGAGAACTGGCGGCTGAACACGTCGCTCACATCAATGCGCGGGTACTTGGCGTCCGGATTCGTCACCACGCCCGGGCAGGGGTAGCTGTTGCCTGCGCCAGGCGCGCACGGCCCGCTCAGCACGACCGAATTGGCGAGGAGGTCCGACCGCACGTTGGTATCGAAGTAACGGAACACGTACCAGTACTTCTGCGCGTTGAAGATCTTGTTGCCGTGGGTGGCGAACACCGTGGCACTGACCTCCCACGCGCCGCGACGCACGGCGAGATCGAGCCCGCCGGTGAAGTCGGGATGCGGGCTGCCGATTATCGTGCGGTCTTCACCGCTGATCGTGCCGTCCCCGTTGAGATCCCTGAACTTGATCCGGCCGGGGCGCGCCCCGTCGGCCCAGAACGGCGCTGCATCCAAGGAGTCACGGTAGTACCCGTCGGCGAGCAGACCGTAAAACGCGCCGATCGGATTGCCGATCATGTTGATCACCGGGTTCTGCTCACGCAGCGTGACGGGCCCGGTGAACGATTGCGTCCCCAGGTCGTCGATCTGGAGGATCTTGTTGCGGTAGTGGCTGCCGTTGAACGTGACGCTCCACAGCGTCCCCGTCCCGATCGTGTTGTGATAGCCGATCGAGAAGTCGATGCCGGTGTTGCGCATCTTCCCGATGTTGATGATCGGCGGCGACGCGGAGCTCGCGGTCGCAGGCGTCCGCGGGTCGAACAACAGGTTGTTCGTGTTGCGGCGATAGAAGTCGGCGCTGAACGTCCCGCGCCCTTCCAGGAACTCGAGGTCCAGCCCGACGTTGGCGGAGCGCTGCTCTTCCCACTTGAGGTGCTTGTTCCCGATGGCGGTCTGCTTGAAGCCCGGCCTGATGGCCGTGACGTCCGTGCCGCCGATGTCGTAGAACGTGTCGCCGCGATCGCCGCCGAACTGGCTGACGATCCGTCCCGACGGAATCTGCTGGTTCCCCGTCACGCCATATCCGAACCGCAGCATCGCGTTCGAGAAGGTGCCTTTCGGGAAGAACGATTCCCGGGAGAGCCGCCAGCCTGCGCCAACCGCCGGGAACGTGCCCCAGCGGTTTTCGGTCGCGAAGCGCGACGACCCGTCGCGCCGCACCGTCATGCTCAGATAGTAGCGTTCGCCGTAGTTGTAGTCGGCCTTGCCGAAGAGCGACAGCAGGGCGGACCGCCCGCCGCTGCTCGTGACGTTCTTGGTGGTCGGATCGCAGAGCGCATCCTGGATGTAGCGCGAATCGACGGCCGTGTTGAGCAGCTTCGCGCAGCTGCCGACCTCGAAGCGGTTGGTGTTCCTGCTCGCCTCCTGGCCAAGCAGCACTGCCAGGTTGTGCTGGCTCACCGTCCGCGTCCAGTTCAGCGTGTTGCTCCAGGTCCACTCGGTGAACAGGCTGTAGTTCTCATTGATCCCGTTCACGTCTGTGACTTCCGAGTTCTCCGGCGTGGTCGCGTTGTATCCGTGGAAGGACCCCTGGCCCAGGTTGAAGCCGAACCGGGTCTTCAGCGACAGGGCACGGGTCGCATCATACCCTGCGAAGACGTTCCCGAAGATCCTGTCATTGGTGGCCCGGTCGTTCTTGCCGGCGTCGGCGATCTTGAGCGGGTTCGTCAGGTTGCTCAGCCCCACCGCCTTGCCGGAGGCGAAGTACCCGGCGACGTCGTGCACCGGGACCACCGGCTGCTGCATGATGTTCTTGCCGATGGTGTTGTTTTCCCCGATGGCATCGTCGTCCAGTCCGCCGTAGTGCTGCTCGCGCGACACCGACACGTTCTCGCCGATCTGCGTTCGCCCCACGTTGAACGTGGTGTTGACGCGCACGCCGCCGCGCTGCAGGCGGTTGAATGCCGCGGTGCCTTCCTGATCCAGGAAGTTGAACGACACGTGGTAGGCGTTGTCGTCGCTGCCGCCCGAGAGCGCCAGGTTCGCGTCGCGAAACTGGCCGGAGCCGAAGACCGACTTCCACCAGTTCGTCCCGGCGCTGCCCGGCATGATGAGGTTATCCGGGTACTTATAGGTGCCCTCGTTCACGTTCGTGCACACCGCGTTCGCGCCGGCCGGTCCGCAGTTGTTGGGCCAGATGTAGGGCGGAACGCTCGGATTGTTCCCGAGGGAGTCGTTGCCGTAGATGTTCCTGGGGACACCGAGTCCGGCGTTCCGATATGCCGCCTTCACGACCTGGAAGTAGTTGAGCGAGTTCAGCTCGAGAATGTCATCCATGCCGCGGTAGGGCGTGGCGATGCCGGTTCTGACGTCCAAGGTGACCGATCGCTGTCCGGGCCGGCCCTTCTTGGTCTCGATGATGACCACCCCGTTACTCGCGCGCGAGCCGTAGATCGACGCCGCCGAGGCGTCCTTCAGGACCTGGATGGACCCGATTTCGTTCGGATTCAGCCAGTTCAGGTACGTGTCCTGCACCGGGGTGCCGTCCACGATGTACAGCGGATCATTGTTCTGGAACGAGCTCACGCCCCGGATGCGCACGGTAGTGCGCGAACCGGGCGAGCCGCTGTTCTCGACGGTGACACCGGGGACGCGGCCATCGAGGCGCTGGAGCACGCTGGTCGACGTCTGCTGCTCCGCGGCCTCGACGTTCACGCTGCCCACGGCGCCGGTAATGTCGGCGCGCCGCTGAGCGGTATAGCCCGTCACGATGACCGGGTCCAGTACCGCGATGGCCGATTCGATCACGACGTCGATGTTGTTCCGGCCCCCGATCGTCCGCGCCGCCCCCCTGTAGCCGATCAGCGCGAACAGCAGCACGCCGTCGTTGGGCGCCGCGATGCTGTAGCGCCCCTGCGCATCGGTGGTGGTGGTGGTCGTCGACCCACGCACCTGCACCGTGACGCCGGGGAGCCGCTCGCCGGTAGATGAGGTGACGGTGCCGGAGACTTGCGCCTCCTGCGCCAGGGCCGTGCCGCACAGCGTCGCCGCGAACACGAGCCCCATGCCAAATGCCGCGAAAGCACGAATGATTTTCTTTTCCATGAAGCCCTCCGCCTCCTTCATTCCACGGGTCTCCGCATGGACTGCAAACCTTCCCGGGCAATCACGTCTCGATACGTCAGCAGGACTACGTTGCGCCCCTTGAGGGCCGCGCTGAACCGCTGCGACGTCAACGCCGTCAGCTCACCCTGACGGTTCTTGCTCATGTCGGCGAGCGGCTCGTCGGTGTTCATGTCGAGCAGCGCCCCCAGCTCCGCGTCATCAATGCCGACGTGCGTCACCACCGCGTTCAGGCCGGGGTTCAACCGACTGATGAACGCGACCAGACTGTCTGCCTTCTTGTCCGGCGCCGCGGCATACTGCGGCGAATCCATCGCCTCCCCGAAATAGCCCGACATCCCGAGCCCGTATTCCTTCGCGAGGCGCTCGGCGACTTCGCGGAATTCCGGATAGCGCGTCACCGTGCCCATGTGAAAATCGACGTAATCGATCTTCACACCGGAGCGGAGCGCGCGGTCGATCTGCGCGCGCAGCTCCTTTTCGACTTCGGCCACGCTGGGGTTGTGCTGGTGCAGCGCTTCGGAGGAGGGAAAGAAAAAGCCGTTCGCATCGACCAGCGACGGAACGGCTGCACTCCCGGTGACGGGACCCCAGCGATAGTTCTTCCACTCCGAATTCAACGCGAGATGGATGCCGACGGCGACGGTGGGATGTTGTTTCAGAATCTCCACGGCCTCCTGGTACCACGGGCACACGAACAACACCGACACCGAAACCGGCATGCCGGTCGACACGAGTTTCTGCATCGCCATGTTGACGCTGTGGCTCATGCCGATGTCGTCGGTGCGGATGATCAGCGAAACCGCGGAAGTCCTAGGCGTAGCGGTTTGGGCAGACACGAGCGACGAGCTGGTGAACGTCACCCAGCCGGCGATGGCGATCGCTCGTGGTAGATGCATAGACGGCGGCCCCCGTTGGCACAACGGTCTCGAACGTGCAACGAAGGCGTAACATGTCCCTACAGGGAAGAACGACAAGACGCCTACTCCGGGTCACCTGATCAGCCTACATCGAGCGGCGGCGCGACTCCTGACGATTCCGGTTTCCGCCGTTGCCGGCGCGTTTGAGTGGGGGGAGGGCGCGGAATTCGGCAAAGACACGCACGAGCAGCTCTTCCCGGCTCTGCACGCGCAGCTTGCGGTAGATGCGCCACAGATAGGTGTGTACGGTGTGCGGCGACAGGCCGAGGCGCGCGGCGGCGTCCTTCTCCGAATTCCCGTCGAAGACGGCGCGCACGATGCCGCACTCGCGGGGCGACAGGCCGAGACACGCGGCGAGCGAGCGCCATTCACCGGGAACGAACACCGCGTGCCCCGTGCCGTTCATGACGGTCTCTCTCATGGCGTCCCAATATGCTGCAGGCTCCGTTCCCACCGCCAGACCGGTCCATCCTCGGGGTCCGTGACCTCACCGATCTGCACGAAACCGCATTTCTGCAGCACGCGGGTCGACGCGTTGGACTCGGGGAGCGTGTGCGCGCGGATCAGTCGCACGCGTGCGTCGTGTGCGGCGAAGTGAATCAACGCGCGCGCCGCTTCGGTAGCGTATCCCCGACCCTCGCGAGACGGCACGATGCCGTAGGCGATCTCCACCATGCCCTCCGCATCGGGACCGCCTTTGAACCCGGCAGCCCCGACGATCTCGCCCGTGCTCTTCTCGACCACCCAGAAGCCGTGGCTCCAGGGGTTGGTGCCCCCGGCCGAGCTGCGCAGCGCCGCGAGCCAGCGGGGCGACACCTCGCCGGATACGTAAAACCCCCGCAGTCCATCCGCGGGGGTCAGGGCGGCGACGTCCTCGAATTGCTCCGGATGCTCGATCAGCGCGACCAGTTGCTCGGCTGTGGACGCGATCAGGGTGAGCCGTGGCGTGTCGAGCTCGGTTGCCTCATGTGGCATCGTAGCCCGCGTACTCCCCCGGCTGAATCACGTTGCCTTTGTACCGCTGGTCGTCGTGGATGCCGGTCTTCGAGGTGTAATACGCCCGGATCGTCGCACTCTTGATCTGGCGGAAGAATTTCTCGGCATCGGTCTTGGGATCGTTTTCGGCGGCGGCGATGCGCGTGAGCAGCGCCAGCCTCTGCTCGGGCGTCGACGCCATGAATGTCTTGGCGTGCATCTCCTGCGACAGCGCTTCCGCCGCCTGGATCCCCGCGCGCCAGCGCTGCGGCTCGTCCTTCTCGAACGCCTCGGCGAGTCGTGCGTCGATATACGCGGCGCAGCCCGCGGCGCGCGCGCCGCCCGACTGCGCGTCGGTCGGTATGATCATGTCGCTCATCTCATCCACCAGCGCGAATTCCGCTGGCGTGAAGAACAGGGGCTGGGGGCTGGGGCTTTGGACCTTGGCGAGCGCCGGCAGCGCCATGGCCGCCGCTGTCGCCTGAATCATGTCGCGACGCGAGATCGTCATACGTTCCCCCGCTTGAATTCGTCCGCCAGGTGCTCGCACGACCGCCAGGCGAGCGCCATGATCGTCCACGTCGGATTCTGGCAGGACGCGCTTACGTGACTCGAGCCGTCCACCACGAACAGATTCTTGACGTCGTGCGACTGCTGGAACTGGTTCAGGACCGACGTCTTGGGATCACTGCCCATCCGGGCCGTGCCCAGCTCGTGGATGGACCATCCTTCGGTGAGAATATTCTTGTCGACACCGATCACTTCGATGCCTGCGGCCTCCAACATTTCCTTGCCGGCGTTCGCCATGTCCTCGCACATCTTCTTCTCGTTGTCGCCGAACTGATAATGGAAACGCAGCACCGGAATTCCCCAGGCATCCTTCACCGCGGGATCTAAGTCCACGTAGTTCTCGTAGCGCGCGAGCACCTCACCGAAGCCGCCCAGACCGATGAAGGCGCCGGCGTGATCGCGGACCGACTTCTTGAACTGGCCGCCGAACCCCGGCGTATTCCACGCGCTGTCGGGGAAGATCGAGAAGCCGGATCCGCCCTCGAAGCCGTAGCCGCGGATGAAGCCGGGCTGCTTATCCCCGAGATTACGGAACCGCGCCACGTAGAAGCCGCCGGGTTTGCCGTCGTCCAGCGTCGGCTCAGCGCCGCCCACAAGCTCCTTGACCAGCCCAGTCACGCCCGGCCCCATCACGTGTTCGCAGAAGTTGTGACCCACGTGCCCGCTCGAGTTGCCGATGCCGTTCGGGTATTGGCGCGATTTCGACAACAACAACAACCTGGCACTCTCCAGTGTCGACGCCGCGAGGATGACCACACGAGCTTTCGCCTCGTAGGTCTTGTGATTCTGCGCATCGACGAACGAAATCCCACGCGCCTTGCCGGTCTTCGGGTCCACCAGCACCTCATGCGCGATCGCATTGGTGCGCAGCGTGAGGTTGCCGGTGTCCATCGCGGGGTAGATCAGCCCGGTCGGCGAATCGAATGCGGCGTGGATGTCGCAGCCACCGGGGCGCCGGCCGCACGCGCCGCGCCCGAAGCACTTGCTGCGGTACTTGTTTTTCACACCGTCCGTCGTGACGCCGGCGCGATACGGCGTCAGCGTCCGCCCCATTTGCTTGAGACTCTGGCGCAGCTTCACCTCGGCGGCGGTCAGCTTGTTGGGGCGTTGGAACAAGCTGTCGGGGAGATGCGGCAGGTTCTCCTTGTGGCCGGAGATGCCGAGGTATAGGTCCACCTTGTCGTAGTACGGCTCGAGATCGGCGTAGGAGATCGGCCAGTCTTCCCCATAGCCGTCGTGCGTCTTGCCCTTGAAGTCGTAGTCAGAGAGGCGGAGCGCGAGGCGGCCCCAGATGTTCGTCTTGCCACCCAAGAGTCGCGCGCGCACCCAGGCGTAGCGCGTACCCGTGTACGGGTGGTCTTTCTCGTCCACCAGAATGTTCTTGACGTAGTCCGATCCACCCCAGCCGCCCACGTACGAGAACACGTGCTTGAACGCCGAACCTTTTGCGTAGGGGGGCTGCCGCACCGTGTATTCGTTGTAGCGGATGGCGTGATCGCCGGGCGGCGCTTCTCCGCGGCGCGGATGGTCATAGGGCCACTCCATCGACCTGAGCTCCTGCTCGATCGGGATCTTCTTCCCCGCTTCGAGCAGCAGCACCTTCATCCCCTGCGCTGTGAGGACATGAGCAGCCATGCCGCCCGCCGCGCCGGAGCCTACGACGACGGCATCGTAGGTACGGCGTAGGTCGACGTCCTGTTCTTGGGAAGCTTTGAAGCGGATCAGAGTCATGCGCGTTCCTTAATGATCGTGGGTAGTAACATGCCGCTCGTAGGAGACGAACGCTACGCGCCGGCTGTCCGGAGACCAACTTGGAACGTTGATCGTTCCCTGCCCCCCGAAGAATTCGGGCGTCAGATCGCGCGCCGAGCGATCGCGCAGATCCATCAGCCGCAGTTTCACCTGTCGGCCGAACGGATGATCCTGTCCCTGATCTTCGATGAACGAGAGGAACACCAGCCAGCGTCCGTCAGGCGACGGATGGGGAAACCAGTTCGCGTACGCGTCGTTGGTCAGCTGCTCAGGCTGGCTGCCGTCCGGCCGCATGCGCCAGATCTGCATGCGGCCGCTGCAAAAGGAGTTGTAGTAGATGAAGGCGCCGTCGGGAGAATAGTCCGGTCCGTCGTCGAGCCCCTTGCACGTCGTGATGCGCCGTTCGTCGCCGCCGTCCGCGGGGATCGTGTAAATGTCGAACTCCTCATCGCGGCGGCCGACGAACGCCAAGGTCTTGCCGTCCGGTGACCATCCATGCCAGAAGCTCGGCGCCTTCGTCGTGATCCGTTTCGGCGTGCCACCGCCGATCGGGAGGAGGTAGACGCTCGAGCTCTGCCAGTCTTCCCTGGGCTCGTTGCTGATCACGAGCGATTTCCCATCGGGCGAGATGCCGTGATCGTTGTTGATGCGCGGCGTGGCGAGGTCAACCGGGAGCTCGGTGAGCTGACGCGCTCCCGCGCTGAGGCGATAGAGCCGCCCCTCGCTGTTGATCAGGAAGTAGCGACCGTCACGGGACCAGTTGGGGGCTTCGAAACGCCGGTCGGCGCTGTAGACCGTTTCGATTTTTGCGGTCGAGATGTCGACCGTTTTCAGAACGCTGCGGGTAGTGGTGTCCTGCGCGACGAGGGCGACCAGGAAGAGCACCATCCGCCGTCTCAGAACTCCAGCGCGTGCAGGTATTCAAAGTTCGCGCGGGCATCTGCCAGATCCCCGCCCGAGTCTTTGGCCGATTCCTGCTCCACGTAGGCCGGCTTCTGGTCGAGCTGCGGCACCGCAGCCAGGAAGCGCTTGAAGTCGAACATGCCCTTGCCAAGGCCGGTGTCATGCGAGCGATCGGCCACTGCGTCTTTCAGATGGAAGAGCCAGAAGCGATCCGGATACTTCTGGAGATACGACATGGGGTCGCCGCCCCCGATCAGCATGTTGCCGACGTCGAGCTGGAGCCGCGTGACGGAGGGATCGAGACGGTTGATGAAAACATCGAACGGGATCTGCCCGTCGATCGGCTTCTGGTGATACGCCTCATTGTGGAAGGCGAGCCACAGCCCCGCTTTCCGGGCGACGGCCCCCGCGGCGTTGAAGCGATCGGCCCACTCGCGCCAATCGTCGAGCGTCTGCTTGGTCCAGTCCTCGAAATCGGGAACGACGAGGTACTGGTGGCCGAGCAGTTTCGCTGTGTCGAGGCTGCGCTCCCATCCCACGAAGATCGTGTCGGCCGACATGTGACACGAGGGCGCGCGCAGTCCCTCGTTCTTGAGCGTCGCCGCCACCTGCGCGGGCGTGCGACCGAAGAGATTGAACGACCACAGCAGCTCGACGTCGGTGTAGCCGATCGCGCGCACCGCCGCGAGTGTGCGCTCGGGATTCTCCGCCATCGCGTGACGGACGGCATACGTCTCGAGCCCGATGCGATCCAGTTTCTTTGCCGCGCCGAATGGCGAGCGGGCAAGGATGCCACCGGCGGCTGCCGCGCTCACCGTCTGAATAAAGTCGCGTCGTTTCATGCCCGCTAAAATACGGGTCGCTGAACATCTCGGCGAGCCATATCATATGCGGCATGATCAACCTGCTCGCGTTCGTCGTTCTCGTTGCCGGTGTCCAGGACACCGCGCTCGCTGTGATCCCTCGGCCCGTTCACATGACGCGCGGCACCGGGACGTTCACCCTGACTACGCGCACCGTCATCGTCGCCGACCGCGCCACGCGTGACATCGGATATCGACTGGCCGATTGGTTGCAACCTGCTACCGGCTATCGGCTATCGGTGGGCGCCGCCGCGGGGGGGGCGGGGGCCGCGGGAACGATTTCGCTCGGCCTCGATCCGACGCTGTCACGCCTCGGCGTGGAAGGGTACCGCCTCTCCGTGACGCCCGCGCGGATCACCATCCGCGCATACCGCCCCGCTGGGGCGTTCTACGCCGTCGAAACACTGCGGCAGCTCTTGCCGCCCGACATTTTTCGCGCCGCGCCGGGAGCCGAGGTCTCGTGGACCGTGCCGGCAGTAGCGATCGAAGATTGGCCGCGCTTCTCGTGGCGCGGCGCCCACCTCGACGTGTCGCGCTCGTTCATGCCCAAGGAATTCGTCAAGAAATACATCGACCTCCTCGCCCTCCATAAGCTGAACCGCTTTCACTGGCACCTGACCGACGATCAGGGATGGCGCGTCGAGATCAAGAAGTATCCGCTGCTCACGGCGGTGGGAGCGTGGCGGCGCCAGTCGCTCGTCGGCGTCCAGCGTGCGTATGCGGACACGACGCAGTGGGTCTACGACAACATTCCGCACGGCGGCTTCTACATGCAGGACGACGTCCGCGAGATTGTCGCGTACGCCCATGCGCGCTTCATCACGGTCGTGCCGGAAATCGAGATGCCGGGGCACGCGCAGGCCGCGATCGCCGCGTATCCCTGGCTCGGCAACACCGGCCAACAGCTCGAGGTCCTCACGCACTGGGGCGTGGACGCAAACATCCTCAATCCGTCGGACTCGGCCATCCACTTCATGCAGGACGTGTTGACCGAAGTGCTGGCGCTCTTCCCCAGTCACTGGATCCACACCGGCGGCGATGAGGCGGTGAAGGATCAGTGGAAGACGAGCCCGCTCGCGCAGACGCGCATCCGCGAGCTGGGCCTGCGGGACGAAAACCATCTGCAGAGCTGGATGACCGCGCAGATGAGCCAGTGGCTCGCCGCGCGCGGGCGCGCCCTGATCGGTTGGGATGAAATCCTCGAAGGCGGGACGGAGGGACTGGCGCGCAATGCGGTCGTGATGTCATGGCGGGGGATCGATGGCGGCATCGCCGCGGCGCAGGCTGGACACGACGTCGTGATGACGCCCACGTCGAACACCTACTTCGATTACTATCAGTCCCAGAATAGCGCCGCCGAGCCGATGGCCATCGGCGGCTTCCTGCCGCTCGATACCGTGTACGCCTACGAGCCGATCCCGGCGGCGCTCGACTCCCTGCAGGCCAAGCACGTCCTCGGCACGCAGGGACAGATCTGGACCGAGTACCAGCGTACGCCAAAAAACGTCGAGTACATGGTTTTCCCCCGACTGGTCGCACTCGCCGAGGTGGCGTGGACGCCGCGCGACCAGAAGAACGCCGCCGACTTCAGGGCGCGGCTCGACACGCACCTCGGGCGCCTGCGCATTCTGGATGTGAACTACCGAAAACCGGATTGAGCGCCGTCAGTTCTTTCGCAGATAGACGCGGACGTAATCGATGAGCATCGTGGCCGGAAAGATCGCGTCAGACTGCGGGTCCCCGTCGAAATGCCCCCCGACGGCAAGATTCAGAATCAGGTAGAACGGCTGATCGAAAACCCAGTTGCCGTAGTGTTGCACGTCCGTCTTGGACACGACGTAGTGCACGGTGTCATCGACAAAGAACCGGATGCGCAGCGAGTCCCACTCGATGGCGTACCGGTGGAAACCGCGATCGAGCGTCCCGCGAGCCAACGCATGAGCGAACGGGGTGTTACCCGAATACCCCGGGCCGTGCACGGCCGAGCTCGTCGTGGTAACGTCGCTGCCGTGGTTTTCCATGATGTCGAGCTCACCACCCGCGGGCCAGCCGACGCTTTCGATGTTCTTGCCCAGCAACCAAATCGCGGGCCAGAGTCCCTGACCCGGCGCGAGGTTGAGGCGCGCTTCGACTCGGCCCGGTGACACCCACATTTTGCCGCGCGTGGTGATCTTAGCGGACGTGTACCGGCAGGGACCGTAATAGCAACTCAGGCCCGCGGGTGCGGCGCGCGCCACGATTTGGAGCTGACCTCCCCCGTTGAGCGCGATGTTATCGCGGGACGCGCGATAGTACTCTTTCTCATTGTTGCCCCAGCCGCAGTTGTTCTGCGCGCAGCCATCGGCGGTGTCGTAACGCCATTTGGTCGTGTCGATGCCGGAACCGCGAGCGCCCGTGAATTCGTCGCTCCAGACCTCGACCCAGTCGGGGAGCGGTCGACTGGATGCGGCGGCCGCTGGTTCGGCGCGGTCCAATGCGCGTTGTGGCGTCAGCGTCCTGGGGTGGTAACACCCAGCGAGGGGCGCAAGCAGGCCGAGCACCGCGGGGAGATTTCTGCGTCCTACCCTCATGGCGTGCTCGCTGGTTGATACACGCGGACGTAGTCCACGAGCATCGTCGCCGGAAAGATTGCGTCGGTCTGCGGATCGCCGTCGAAGTTGCCGCCGACCGCGAAATTCAAGATCACGAAGAACATCTGATTGAAGACCCAATTGCCGTACCGCGCCACATCGCCGCGCGAGACGACGTAGTACTGGCTGCCATCGACGAAGAACCTGATCGACTGGTCGTCCCACTCGACCGCGTAGACATGGAAGGAATCGCTCGCTATCGGCCCGTATGAATAGGCGAAGGGCGTATTGCCCGAGTAGCCGGGGCCGTGAACGGCAAAGCTGGTGATTGACGGTTGGCTGCCGCGGTTCTCCATGATGTCCATTTCACCGCAGGCCGGCCAACCGACGGTGCCGATGTTATTCCCGAGCAGCCAGAATGCGGGCCAGAGCCCCTGCCCCGCCGCGAGCTTGATGCGCGCTTCGACCCGGCCGGGCGAGACTGGGGTCTTGTCGCGTGTCGTGATTTTCGCGGACGTATAGCGACACGGTCCGTAGTAGCAGGAAAGCCCGGGCGGCGCGACCCGGGCGACGATCTGGAGCTGGCCCTGTCCGTTCAGCTGTAGGTTCGCCGTGTCAGAGGTATAGAACTCCTTCTCATTGTTGCCCCAGCCGCAAATGGTCGGACAGCCGTCGCCCAGATCGTATCGCCAATGGGTCGAGTCGACCCGCGCGCCCGACGGCCCGGTGAACTCGTCACTCCACGCGAGGCTCCACGAGGGTGGTGGAGGAGGAGGGGGAGGCGGCGGGGGTGGAGGTGGGGCACTGGTGCCGGAGCTGCATGCGAGCAGCGCGCATGATACCAGCACGGACCCTCTAGAGATGGGCGGCACGACGCCAGGCCTCGGCGATGACCGCGTGGCCGGCCGGCGTCGGGTGCACGCCGTCGGCGGCCCAGTATGGGGGCGGCGCCAGACGCGTTTTCTGGTCGAAGATCGACTGGAGTGGAACGAAGCCGGCTCGCGCGTGGGACGCGACCCGCGCCGCCGCCGCACGCCGCTGATCGAACTCGGGAAACCAGCGCGCGTCCACGGCTCCCGTGCGTAGCACGAACGGCTCGAGCACGATAAGACGCACCTGCGGCAGCGCGCGGCGTGTGCCGTCGAGCAACGCCGTGTATTGCTGCTCGTAATCCTGCACCGTTCCGGTGTAGCCGTGCGTGAGCGTGTGCCAGAAGTCGTTCACGCCGATCAGGATGCTCAGCACGTCGGGCTTCAGATCGAGCGTGTCGCTCGCCCAGCGTTGCTGCAGATCGGGGACCTTGTTGCCGCTGATGCCGCGATTGTAGAAGTGCAGCCCGCTCGTCGCGCGCTCGGCGAGCACCGCCGCCGCGACGAGCAGCGGGTAGCCGTTGCCGAGCGCGCCCGCGGCGTTTGCGTCGGCGGATTCACGGTTGCGGCCCGCGTCAGTAATCGAATCGCCCTGAAACACCACCACGGAGCCTTTCGCCGCGGCGGCCTGCGGCGGATCCGTGACCGCGCCGATGGGGAGCTGCGACGCTGCCGCCATCGTCGCCGTCGCCGCGAGGAAATCGCGGCGGCTGATATCGTTCGTCATGTCACCTCCGCGAACGGCCAAGTGCGAGACTTCCACGACCAGAGGGCAAAGCACAACACCCCGAGCAGCAACGCGCCGAGCCCGAACGCGATTACCAGCTTGGGGGTGGTCGCAAAGATGAAGATCCATCCGAGGAGCGCAACCAGGCTGGGGAGCGGATAGAGCCACATGCGATAGGGCCGCGGCATATCGGGCGCCCGCCGCCGCAGCAGCGTCACCGCGCCGATCTGCCCGATGAACTGGACGAGAATCCGCGTCGTGAGCAGGGCGTCGATCACCATGCCGAGCGATACGAACCCCGCGACGATCGACAGCACGCCGAGCACCACCAGCGACACGTACGGGAAGCCCTGCGTCGGATGCAGCCGCGCAAACACCTTGAAGAAATAGCCGTCTCGCGCCGCCGCGTAGGGCACGCGGGAGTATCCGAGGAGCAGCGCGAAGACCGATCCGAACGCCGTCCACAGGATCATCGCCGTGAGGATCGTGGCGACGCCGGAGCCGTAGATCCGCTCCATGAAAATCGAGACGACGAAGTCCGCCTGCGGGTGCGACTCGACGGGGACGAACTCGCGCCACGGGACGACGCCGATGATCGAGAAGTTGATCGCGATGTAGATCAGCGCCACCGCGATCGTGCTGATGAGAATCGACCGCGGGATCACACGGCCCGGATTCTCCACTTCGTCACCGATGTAGCAGACGTCGTAGTAGCCGAGGTAATCGTACGCGCCCACGCGGGACGCCGTGCCAAGGCCGAGCAGGAAGCCGAGCGAGAAGGTGAAGGCGCCGGGCGGGAAATCGAAGGCGACCTTGGCGTCGAAGTGCATCGCCCCCGTTACGATGACGGCGACGACAGTCACAATCGTGCCGGTCCAGAGCGCGACCGTGATCGCCGCGATCGATTTGATCCGGCGGTAGAGCAGCGCGAGGTTGACGAGGCCGATGATCGTAATCACGAGCATCGTCTGCCCGGGCGTGATCCCTTTCCAGATGTATCCCAGATAGTGCGAGAACCCGATGTATCCGGACGCGATCTCGAGGGGCCCACTGAGCACGAACTGCCATACAAAGAGAAAGCCCATCAGGCGGCCGACCGTCTCCGCCCCGTAGCCCTGGCGCAGGTAGCCGAACGAGCCGCCCGAGCCCGGCAACGCCGCGCCGAGCTCGCTCCAGACGGTGCTGTCGCACAAGACGGTGATCAATGCGATGACCCAGCCGAGCATTGCCTGCGGCCCGCCGAGCGCCGACATGAGGAGCGGGATCGTGATGAACGGACCGATCCCGATCATGTTCGTCATGTTGAGCGCCGTGGCGTGCAGCAAGCCGAAGCGGCGAACCAACGACGGTTGCGTCACGCCCTAGCGCCAGAATCGGATAAATACGAACACCGCGACGAGGACGACGAGAATGATCATCGTCACCCTCAACCGTCGTGCCGCCTGCTCGGAGAATTGTCGACTGAGTTCGATCGACTCGCGTTGATTCCGCAGTCCTTCCTTGTAGTTCTCGACGTGCTGGCGCTGCAGGTCGCGAATCTCTTCGAGCACCCGGATCACCCGATCGTCATTCATCGTGGTCCCTTGGTGAAGTGTTGCGATCGTGCCGCTGGAGCCGCAGCTCGAGATGGCGGCGGACGTCGGGCCATTCCGTGGCGAGAATGCTGTACATCACGACGTCGCGCGCGCTCCCATCGCGACGGATGCCGTAGTGTCGAATGACACCGTCCTTCTTGGCGCCGAGTGCTTCGATGGCGCGCTGGGACCGAAAGTTGAAGTTGTCGGTGCGCAGACCGACGACCTTGCAGCCGAGCGAGTCGAAGGCGTGGCCCAGTAACAGCAGCTTGCAGGTGGTGTTGACGTGTGTGCGCTGGCGACTGCGTCCGTACCAGGTGTGGCCAATTTCGACGCGCTCGATCGCCGGGGCGATGTCGTGATAGCGCGTCGAGCCGATGATCGCGCCACTCTCGACGTCGCGCACAATCCAGGGCAGCATGTGCCCGTCGTGCTGGCCTTTCAGCGCATCGGCGACGTAGGTCCGCATACCGTCGGGCGGCGGCACGGCGACGAACCAGAGTTCCCACAGGCGGCCGTCACTCGCGGCGGCGGCGAGCGCATCCGCGTGCTCCTCGCGCAACGGCTCGAGCCGAATGCCCCCCCCGTGACTCTCGAGTACAATGGGCTGAGGAGTAATCACGGCAAGGAAACTACAGCGGACTACGGTCCTGAAAAGCCGATCGGGACGCCGCCGGGCGCGCGGACGACGGCGATGGTGACGCCCTCCATGACACGCTCGGGCGGATACATCTCCTCGGCACCGGCGCTGAGGGCCTTCTGGAATGCCTTGCGCGCGTCCGCGACGTGAATGTAGGGGATGCTACCCGGTACCTCCGGCAGCTCGTTGCGTCGAATGCCGCCACCGCCCTTGTCGGAATACGTAAACAGATGGTACTCGCCGCCGCCGGGCATGGGAAAACTCGGCTTGAACTTCCAGCCCAGGGCGGCCTCGCACCACGCCTTCGTCGCGGCAGGATCGGAGCTCGCGAGCTCCGTGTGCGTGATCCAGCCATACAGGCCACGTGTGGGGATATGCTTCTTCGCCGACCGCTTCGGTGCACGGCGCCCTTTTTTCGCCATGACTAACCTTCTCCTCGTCAATAATCCCGTTGGGTACTCGTGGCTAGGACGCTATGTAATCCTGCGCGGCCACAATTTGCCAAACGCCGCCCCGTTTGACCCAGGTGTCGGTGAACCGGTAGCGGCGCCGAAACTCACCGCCCGGTCCCCGGCCGCCGACGACCAGCCATCCGGTGATCACAGCGGTGACGGGACCGAAGCGATGGACGACCATCGAGTCGTTGTGTGCCGCCAACACGGTATCCGATCCCACGACGATGGCATTGAGCACGGTCGTCCGGTCCATCGTCTGATCGTTCTCCGTGTACACGAACCCGTCCGCCAGCAACCGCTCGAACACGACGCGGTCGCGCTTCACGAGCGCGCTCGCCCAGTCATCCTCCAGTTTTAACAGTGCGCGCGTGTCCGCGTCCTGCAGCGTGACGGCAAGCAATGCGAAAGCCAGTAGCGCCCTCATACGGTCATTCCCCCAGAACTTTGATGATCACGCGTTTCTTTCTCTGTCCGTCCCATTCGCCATAAAACACGCGCTGCCACGGCCCAAAGTCGAGCTTTCCCGCCGTGATCGGGACAATGACTTCATGACCGATGGTCAGACTCCGCAAATGCGCTGCCGCATTGTCTTCTCCCGTTTCATTGTGGCGATATCGCTGGGGGTCCCACGGCGCGATCGTGCCCTCGAGCCATGTCAGAATGTCCTCCCACAGTCCCGATTCATGATCGTTGACGAACACGGATGCGGAGATGTGCATGGCGCTCACCAGGACCAGGCCTTCCCGCACCTCGCTCGCCTCGACCTGTTGCGCCACTTCGTCGGTGATGTCGATGATCTCCTGACGCCGCTTCGTGTTGAACCAGAGGTAATGCGTATGGGATTTCACTGAACACCTCGTACGGTCACTAGAGCGTGTCGAATTGTCACACGCGAGCCGATTCCCTAGATTCGGCGGAATATGGCGCTTCCATTCAGGCGGCGAATCTTCGTCGTCCTCGTCGTGATGACCGTGGTGCCGACGGTCCTGGCGGTTGCCGGCTGGGTGCTGTCGGTGCGGCGGCTGCTGCCGGCCGCCGGCGCACGCGCGTCGACGGAGCGCGTCGCCTCCACGGCCCGCCTGTTGCTCGACGGCGTGGACACGCTGCACCTCACCGTCCGCGAGCGCGCGCTGCTGCGTCACCATTTGAACGAAGTATCGGCGTCCGTCAGTCTCGCCCGTCGCGCCGAAACGTTCTTGCGCTACTACACGGCCGGCTTCGCCGTGGTCATCGTGCTCCTCGGCGCGGCGGTCCTGTATGCCGCGGTGAATCTGGCCGGCCACTTGTCGCGCCAGCTCTCACGTCCCATCGACGAGCTGGTCGGATGGACGCAGCTCATCCGTCGCCACGAGCCGCTGCCGCGCGCGCCGGCGAGCCGTGGGGCACCGGAGTTCGAGGCGCTGCGCCAGGCGCTGCGCGAGCTCGCCGCTGCGCTCGAGGCCGCCCGCGAGCGCGAGCTCGAGGCGGAGCGTCTGCGCGCGTTCCGCGAAGTGGCGCGGCGGGTGGCGCACGAAATCAAGAACCCGCTCACGTCGATGCGAATTGCGGTTGACCAAATGCGTCGGACGGTCGGATCGTCGGACTGCCGGGCGGCAACGGCCATGCAAGTCCTCGATGCGGAAACCGACAG
>WNGO01000165.1_pt1 | contig 41441 bp, 37 predicted proteins | sample 5400511 | NCBI WGS metagenome assembly WNGO01 (sample SAMN13153380, study PRJNA577476) | soil metagenome | isolation source: 20 cm soil or saprolite under Garry oak tree replicate 2 | place: USA:California | collected 2016-06-15 | reverse complement strand
GCTCGACTCCGCCCGCGCCATCGAGGACCGCGCGGCAGTCGAACGGGCGCTCGTAAGTGATCGAGTGTCGGTGAGCATCAGTGGCAACAACCACGACGTGCAGCTTGACGCTACGCAACTCGCACCGCGTCCCATCGCATCGGCCGGCGGGTACTTCGTTCCGGACGGCGCATACCTCAACGTGCTGGCGCACGAATATCACCCGGAGATGTTCCGCGGGCACCCGAGTCCGAACTCAGCCATCGCGCTCGTCTTCGCAAGCCAGGGCGGTCTCCTGGGCCACGCGAGCGGCATTCGCAAAGCGACCGACGTCGACGTCGACGCCGTGGTGACGCGACTGTTGCCCGCGTTCGCGGGAAACCGCCCTACGTCCCTAGGGTCCGTGGACCTGGGTCCGTCGGGAGGTCCGATCGTGTATTGGAAGGTGTTGAACCGGTATTTCAGGATGTCGAACCGAGTCGAGGGCGCCGCCGAGCCACCTACGCAGTCGACGGAGGGGAAGCGCCCGGTGCTCTTGTCAGGACCACCGCTCCAGTACCCCAACTTGCTCCGCCAAGCGGGCATTCAAGGGCGTGTGCTGGTGCGCGCCATCATCGACACGACCGGGCGTGCCGAGCCTGCCTCGGTACGGGTGATCGAGAGCCCGCACCCCGGGTTTGATCAGGCGGCGAGGGACTTCGTTCTGCACGCGCGATTCAGCCATGGACTATTGCGTGGACGGGCCGTTCGCACGCTGATCACCTTTCCCGTGAACTTTCGGACAGCAAGGTAGCGCGGTCATCCTGAGCGCCGCAGGCGCGAAGAGCCTGCCCTGAGCGTAGCGAAGGGATCTGCTTTTCCCGTATATTGGGCGCCGTTCCGGCAGTCCGGGAAGGCGAACCTTTCGTGCGGGAGGGCGTGATGGGCGCAGTCCTCGACCTCGATCTGCTTTTCCCGTATATTGGGCGCCGTTCCGGCAGTCCGGGAAGGCGAACCTTTCGTGCGGGAGGGCGTGATGGGCGCAGTCCTCGACCTCGTACGGGTGTTGTTCGAGCCGACGGCGGTGTTCGAGCGGGTGCGCGAGAAGCCGCGGTTCCTCGCGCCGTTCCTGGCCCTCGCCGTCGCCATCATCGTGATCAGCGTCGTGCAGCTCCCCTTCACGAAGGCGGCGCTGAGCGCACAGTTCTCCCAGATGCCGAACATGCCGCCCGAAGCGGCGCAGCGCGCCCTGAGCTTCGCCTCGATCGGCATCGTGTTCGCCCCGATCGTGTACTGCTTGATCCTCGTGATCAACGCGCTGCTGCTCTGGGTCCTCGTATCGGTCGTGGGAGGAGAGGCGAAGTTCGGCACCCTGCTGAGCGTCACGACCTACTCCTCGATTTCCTACATCCTGCTGACGGTGGTCGCGCTCGTCGTGCTGACGATGCGCGGCACGGAGCAGGTCAGCGGCATGGAGGACTTGCAGCCGGCGCTCGGCCTCGACCTGCTCGCTCCCGGCTCCAAGGGCCTCACGCTGGCGCTGCTGCGCGGCATCAACCCGTTCTCGTTGTACGGTGTCTTCCTGACCGCGACGGGCATCGCCGTGACGCACAAGACGTCGAAGGGCAGCGCCTACTCGGCGGCCATCGTGCAGCTGCTGATCACGCTGCTCGTGACCGGCGCGCTGACCGGGATGAGGGGGGGACGCTAGAGTCGCATTGCGGCACCGAACCGGTACTGCATGGCGGTGAACACGCCGGCCGGGCCCGTCCCCGCGGTTCCCGCCGCACCGCCCATCAGCCCCACTCCGCCGAGCCGCAGCACTCCTTCGAGTCCGAGCTGCGCGAGCAGGTCGCGTCCGTACCCTCCGCGCCCTTCGACGAAGATCGCGGTCCCTCCTTGCGGAACCGCGCGGAGCGTGACGGCCCCACCCGGCGTCCGGACGAGGTCCACGGCGACCCCGCCCAGCAGAGTGATCAGACCGGTGCTGTAGCCGGGAAAGTCGAGAAAATCGATGCCCAGGCTGAACCGCAGTCCCTGCATCCGGCGCTCGTCCGCGACCTGCTGGTAGGCGATGGTGTAACCGCGAAAGTCCGGCTCCCTGCGGTACGCACCCCCGAACGGATCGAGCTGGTTGCCGTACAGCAGCAGCTCGGCGCGCGCGGGTGCGCCGCCGTCGCGGCTTGACCGCACGCCGAGCGTGAAGGCCGTGAAGTGCCCGTACGTGCTGAAGGTGCGCTGCAGCTCGAGCGACGTCCGCACCGCTCCGGACCCGAGGACGAGCCCAAGCCCCGCCGAGGCACGGGGGTAGATGCCCGACGCAATGTCGCGGTATGCAGGCGACAGGTAGTCCGAGGTCGAGATGCCTTCGAGTCCCACCGACAGGGGAACGTAGAACAATGTGCCCGATCCTTCGATGTGCAGGATGGCCTCGAACGCAGCCGCGAGCGCCTGCGAGCGGCCGCCACCGTCATCATCGTCCCGGAACTCGAGCCGCAGCCCCACCGCAGTTCCTCGGCCCGCCGGCTGCAGGTGCCGAACGAACAGGACCGGACCATTCAAGCCCGAGGTGTTTCCGAAGTAGAGCCCGGCTCCGCCTTCGGCGATGTGCTGGGCGACGAGGTCCGGGGGGATGAGCGCAGTGGACAGCGTGACGATGAGACACGCGAGGGTGGACCGTCCGGTCATGGTGCACGGCTCCGGCGAGGGTCGCCGGGCCGGAGCGGCAAGATTCGTACCCGCTAGACGGTCGCCTTCGTCCGGTTGATCACGCCCTGCTCCTCCAGCGCGGCCTGCGCGGCGGCGAGCCGGGCGATCGGGATGCGGAACGGCGAGCACGACACGTAATTCATGCCGGCGTGGTGGCAGAACTTCACCGAGCGCGGCTCGCCGCCGTGCTCGCCGCAGATCCCGATCTTGAGATCGGCGCGGGTGCCCCGGCCCAGCCGCACCGCGATCTCGACGAGCTTGCCGACCCCTTCCTGGTCGAGCACCTGGAATGGGTCCTCGTTCAGAATACCGTGCTCGACATAGAAGGGGAGGAACCGGCCGGCGTCGTCCCGCGACAGGCCGAAGGTGGTCTGGGTCAGGTCGTTGGTGCCGAACGAGAAGAAATCCGCCTCCTTGGCGATCTCGTCGGCCGTGAGCGCGGCGCGCGGCAGCTCGATCATGGTTCCCACGAGGTAGGGCACGCCGCGCCCTTCGGCGAGGAACACCTCCTGCGCCACTCGCCGCACGATCTCCGCCTGCCGCTTGAGCTCCTCCACGTGGGCCACGAGGGGGATCATGACCTCCGCGACGACCTTCTGGCCGCGGGCCCCCACGCGGCAGCCGGCCTCGAAGATGGCCCGCGCCTGCATTTCCGTGATCTCGGGGTAGGTGATGCCGAGCCGGCAGCCGCGGTGCCCGAGCATCGGGTTCGCTTCCACGAGCGAGTCCACCAGCCGCTGCAGTTTGGCCGCCGCCAGGCCCATCACCTTGGCGAGCGCCGCCACCTCCTCGCGGGTGTGGGGCAGGAATTCGTGGAGCGGGGGATCGAGCAACCGGATGGTGACGGGATAGCCCGCCATCGCCTCGAAGATCCCCTCGAAGTCGGCGCGCTGCATGGGAAGCAGCTTGGCGAGGGCCCGCCGGCGCCCCGGCTCGTCGGGCGCGACGATCATCTCCCGCATCGCGGTGATGCGGTCGCCCTCGAAGAACATGTGCTCGGTGCGGCACAACCCGACCCCCTCGGCGCCGAGCTCGCGGGCGCGGATGGCGTCCTGCGGCGTGTCGGCGTTGGCCCGCACGCGCAGCCGGCGCCGCTCGTCGGCCCACGTCATGAGCTTGGCGTAGTGGGCGCCGATCTTGGGCTCGACCAGTTTTGCCGCGCCGAGGATCACCCGCCCCGTGGTTCCGTCCACGGTGATGAGCTGGCCCTTCTTCACCACGCGGCCGTTGGCGCGGAACCGGCCCGCGTGGGGATCGACCTCGATGTCCTTCGCCCCCACCACGCATGTCTTGCCCATGCCGCGCGCCACCACCGCCGCGTGGCTCGTCATGCCGCCGCGCGCGGTCAGCACCGCCTGCGCCGCCACGATGCCGTGGAAGTCCTCGGGCGACGTCTCGGGCCGCACCAGGATGACCTTGTGACCTTGCTTCGCGAGCGCCTCGGCTTCGTCGGCCTCGAACACCACGTCCCCGATCGCCGCACCGGGCGAGGCCGGGAGCCCCTTCGCCACCACCGTCACGTCGGCCTGCGGGTCGACCATGGGGTGGTACAGCTGGTCCAGGTCCTGGGGTGGGACGCGCTGTACCGCTTCGTCCGGCGTGATCAGCCGCTCTTCCACCAACTCGACGGCGATCCGCACGGCGGCGAGCCCGGTGCGCTGGGCGCGGCGCGTCTGCAGCAGGTACAGCTTGCCGCGCTCGAAGGTGAACTCGATGTCCTGCACGTCCTTGAAGTGTCGCTCCAGCTTGACCGCGACGCGCTCCAGCTCGGCGTACACCTTCGCGAGCGCGCCGCGCTTCAGCTTCGCGATCGGCTCGGGTGTGCGCGCGCCCGAGACGACGTCCTCGCCCTGGGCGTTGGTGAGGACGTCGCCGTTCAGCACGTTCTCACCGGTGCGGCAGTCGCGCGTAAACGCGACGCCGGTCCCCGAGTCGTCGCCCATGTTGCCGTACACCATCGCGACCACGTTGACGGCCGTGCCGAGGTCGTCCGGGATGCCGTGGACTTTGCGGTAGTCGGCGGCCCGGCGAGTGTTCCAGCTCTTGAATACCGCCTCGATCGCGCCCCACAGCTGCGCCGTCGGGTCCTCGGGGAAGGGCGCACCGCGCTTCGCCTGGATGATCGACTTGAATTCCTGCACCAACGCCTGCAGGTCATCGGCGGGGAGATCGATATCGCGCGCCACCTTGCGGCGCTGCTTGAACTCGGCGAGCACCTCTTCGAACGGCTGCTTGCCGAGATCGAACACGACGTCGCCGTGCATCTGTACGAAGCGCCGGTAGGAGTCGTAGGCGAAGCGGGGGTTCTTCGATCCGGCGATCAGCCCCTGCACCGTGGCGTCGTTCAGCCCCAGGTTCAGAATCGTCTCCATCATCCCGGGCATCGAGACGGCCGCCCCCGAGCGCACCGAGACGAGCAGCGGGTTGGCGGCATCGCCGAAGCGCTTCTTGGTGGCTTGCTCGAGCTGTTTCAGGTGGCGGTCGACTTCTTCGTGCAGCTGGGGGGGGAAGGTGCCTTGCTCGAGGTAGGTGAGACACAGCTTGGCGGAGATCGTGAACCCGGGCGGCACCGGGAGGCCCAGGTTTGCCATCTCGGCCAGGCCGGCGCCCTTGCCGCCCAGGATGTCGCGCATCGCCGCCGAGCCGTCGGCACGGCCGTTACCGAAGAAGTAAACCCACCGCTCGAGCGACGGCACCGGGCCATCAGACCGCGGTCGTGAGGAGAGGCGCGGCGTGCCGCGCCCCCGCCAGATCGTCTTCCGGAATCTGGGTGGGGTAGGCGCCGGAGAAGCAGGCGTGGCAAAAGGCCGCCGGATCGCCGCCCGCCGCCTGCAGCATCCCGTCCAAGGAGAGATAGCCCAGCGAATCTACGCCCAAATGGTCACGTATCTCCGTGACCTCGTGACTCGACGCAATCAGTTCGCCTTTGGTGGGCGTGTCGATGCCGTAATAGCAGGGCCCGGTGATCGGGGGGGAAGCGACGCGGAAATGCACTTCCGCCGCGCCCGCCTGCCGGATCAGCTGGACCAGCGCCTTGCTCGTCGTGCCGCGCACGATCGAGTCGTCCACCACGACGACCTTCTTCCCCTCGAGCACCTCGCGCACCGGATTGAACTTGATCTTTACCTTCGCCATCCGCCCCGCCTGGGCCGGATGGATGAACGTGCGGCCGACGTAATGATTGCGAATCAGGGCGTGCTCGAGCTTGATCCCCGACTCCTCGGAGAACCCCAGCGCCATGGCGTTGGAGGAGTCGGGGACCGAGAACACGCAATCCGCCCCGGGCGCCGGATGCTCACGCGCCAGCTCCCGGCCCAGCGACCGCCGCACGGCGTCCACCGACCGATGGAATACCGTGCTGTCGGGTCGCGAGAAGTACACGAGCTCGAACACGCAGCGCCGCTGCGGCTTGGCGGGCAGCTTGGGGAGGTCGTCCACGTCCTCCCCATGGATGCGGACGAAGTCCCCCGGCTCGAGCTCGCGCACCAGCGTCGCCCCGGCGATATCGAGCGCGCACGTCTCGGACGCGACCACCCAGCCGCGACCGAGCCGCCCCAGCACCAGGGGCCGGAAGCCGCGCGGATCGACGATCGCGTACAGCGTGCGCCCGATGGTGATCACCAGTGAGTAGGCCCCTTCCACCCGCTCCAGCGCGTCGAGCAGCTGGTCCTCCGGCTCCCGCGCCTCGGAGCGCGCGATGAGATGGAGCAGGACCTCGCTGTCCGAGGAGCTTTGGAAGATCGAGCCCTTGGTGACGAGGTCGGAGCGGAGCTGCACCGCGTTGGTGAGATTGCCGTTGTGGACCAGCGCGAGCGGGCCTTCGCGGTAACGCGCCAGCATCGGCTGCGCGTTGGCGAGCACGGACGTGCCGGCGGTCGAGTAGCGCGCGTGCCCGACGGCGACGTCGCCCGGCAGCCCGCTCAGCACCGGCTCGTCGAACACGTCGGAGACGAGGCCCATCCCGCGGTGCGAGCGCGCCGCGCCCTCGCCGTCCACCGCCACGATCCCGCACGACTCCTGACCGCGGTGCTGCAGGCTGTAGAGGCCGAGATAGGCGACGCGCGACGCGTCCGCAATCCCGGTGACACCGATAATGCCGCACATCTGGCGATCAGTCTCCCAGGCGACGAGGTAACCCGGACAAATATACCTCCCGCAGCCGGTCGACGGGGTGCTGCACGCGCGCGTCCCGCAGGCGGACACGCACGGCGCCGCCGCGCTCACCTACCGTGCCCACGCGCTCGAGTGGCACGCCCAGCTCCTGCGCCAACGCCACGACGGCGCCGGCGCGCTCGGGGGAGCAGGTGATCACGGCGCGGCCATGAGACTCGCTGAACAACAGGTCAAGAGCCGTAAGGCCTAAGCCGTAAGCCGAAAGATCGACGTCGAGGCCGAAGCCCGTCTCGTCGTACGGGCCGCCCATGGCGACTTCGGCGAGCGCGACGCCGAGCCCTCCCTGCGAGCAATCGTGGGCGGAGCGGAACAGCGCCCGTTCCGCGCCCGCGACGAGGCAGTCCACGAGCCGCCGCTCGGCGGCGAGATCGACCGGCGGCGGTGTGCCGCCACCAAAGCCATGGAGCGCCTCCCACAGCACCGAGCCGCCCAACTCGCTCCGCGTTTCCCCCGCCACGAACACGACGTCCCCTGGCGCGCGCGCGTGGCTTGGCACGGCGCGGTCGGCACGCGCGAGCAAGCCCACCATGCCGATGACCGGCGTCGGCGCGATGGCACCGGTGGGGCTTTCGTTGTAGAAGGAGACGTTGCCCCCCGTGACCGGCGTGTCGAGCGCGAGGCACGCGTCCGCGATCCCGCGGCACGCCTCGCGGAACTGATAGAACACGGCCGGGCGCTCGGGGCTGCCGAAGTTCAAACAGTCGGTGATGCCGAGCGGGCGCGCCCCCGTGCAGGCGACGTTGCGGGCGGCCTCCGCGACGGCGGCCTTGCCCCCCTCATACGGATCGAGCGCGACGTAGCGAGCACTGCAGTCGGTCGTGACTGCGATGCCGAACTCCGCGCCCCGCACTCGGATCACACCGGCGTCGCCCCCCGGGGCGATCACCGTGCTCGCCTGGACGGTCGAGTCGTATTGCTCGTACACCCAGCGTTTGGAGGCGATGGCCGGGTGGTCGAGCAGCGTGAGCAGTACGTCCGCGGGAGACGGGAGAGGGGAGACGGGAGAGGGACGCTCGGTGCGCAGCCGAGCGATGGCTTCGTCCTCACGCGCCTCCGGCGTGTACACCGGACAGTCGTCGATCAGCCGCTGCCCCGGGATCTCCACCACGACCTGCTCCTTCCAGGTGGCGCGGTACATCCCATCATCGGTGACCCGGCCGATCGGCGTCGCGGTGAGCTCCCATTTGGCGGCGATCGCCTGGACGTCCGTCACGCGCTCCGGCGGCGCGACCACCAGCATCCGTTCCTGCGACTCGGACAGCAGGATCTCGTACGGGGTCATCCCGGGCTCGCGGGTGGGCACGCGCGACAGGTCGATCTCGACCCCGACACCGCCCCGCGCGGCCATCTCGGCCGACGAGGACGTCAGCCCCGCGGCGCCCATGTCCTGGATCGCCACGATGTGGCCCGAGGCGATCAGCTCGAGGCTCGCTTCCAGCAGCAGTTTCTCGGTGAACGGGTCGCCCACCTGGACCTGCGGCCGGCGCCGCTCGCTCTCGTGCGTGAGCTCCTCGGACGCGAACGACGCGCCGTGGATGCCGTCGCGTCCCGTGCGGGCGCCGACCACGAGCAGCACGTTGCCCACACCGCGCGCCGCCGCCGTGATCAAGTCGGCTTCCCGCAGCAGGCCGACGCACATCGCGTTGACGAGCGGGTTGCCGGCGTAGCTCGGCCCGAAATCCACTTCGCCGCCCAGCGTGGGCACACCGACGCAATTGCCGTAGTCGCCCACACCCCGCACCACCCCGGCGCAGAGGTAGCGATTACGCGCCGCCTCCAGGGGACCGAAGCGCAGGCTGTTGAGCAGCGCCACCGGCCGGGCGCCCATCGTGAACACGTCGCGCAAGATCCCGCCCACGCCCGTCGCCGCCCCCTGATACGGCTCGACGGCGGAGGGGTGATTGTGGGATTCGATCTTGAAGGCGACCGCCCAGCCGCCGGGGAGCCGCAGCACGCCCGCGTTCTCGCCCGGACCCTGGACGACCTGCGGGCCGGCGGTGGGGAACGACTTGAGGATCGGTCGCGAATGCTTGTAGGAGCAGTGCTCGCTCCACAACGCCGAGAACACGCCCAGCTCGGCGAACGTGGGCGCGCGATCCAGCAACGCCTCGATGCGCCGGTACTCCTCGTCGGTGAGATTGTGATCGCGGACCAGCTGCGGCGTGACCGGCGGGTCACCCGGAAACGGGAGCGCCCGCGTCACGGGTCCGACGCTTTCGCGCCGGAGACGCCGCGCAGCACCGTGCGGAACACGCGGGCCAGCATGGTCGGCTCGGGGTGAGCCAGTAGCGTCTCCGCCTCGCCGGCGTCGAACCAGATGCCGTGGCAGTGCGTGCACTGGTCGACCTGCACCCCGTGCCATGCACCGGTGATCAGGTCGTAGCCGCACTTGGGACACTTCATGTGGTGGGAGCGGCGCTCGGCCTCGACCGCGACCCGCTGCGCCGCGTCGCGCTGCTGGCGCAGCAGCTCGGCGTCGCGCCGCGCGAAGTACTCCTCCTCGTTCTTGCTCGGCTTGTCAGGCATCGGGCTCACTGCGTGCCTTGAGGCTTGACCGTCAAGGTGTCGCCGCCGGGCCTCCCGTGAGGCTTCGTGGCCGCGGGAGACGACGACTGGCCGCTGTACCCGTGACCCGGCCAGCGCAACACGGCATCCACCACCTGCCCGTTCTGCAGCGTGACGACGTCCTCGGTGCCGCAGCTGTACTCGCAGCCGTTGCGGAAGAAGAGATAGGTCCATTCGCCCTGGTGGCGCACCGCGATCGGCGGGCCCCACAGCGAGTAGATGTCCTTCTCGCCCATTCCGGGCGCGATCGTGCCCGTGTCCACCGAGCTGTACGGGAGGTCGCGGGTCGCCTCCGGGCGCTCGGGGACTTGCCGGGGGGGCCGCGCCGGCTGCCGGGGCGCCTCGGCCGGCGGCTGGGCGCCGGCCGGGGAGGGGGGCGCCGGCTCCGGTGGGAACACGGTGGGAGGCTGCGTCAGAGGTTGGGGCGTCGCCGTGCGACCGCGGCGCTCGGCGATTTTCTGCGCGATCGTCTGCTTGATCTTCGCGTACTGCTCGCTGACCTGCTTACACCCTGAGGTGGCGATCGCCAACAGCGCGCACATCCACAGCGGGCTGCGTCGCATGTCGAGCCTCCATCGCGTGAAAGACACGGGCTCCGTCCTGGCCGCCCAAGATCGGGGCGTTGCGGCGCTCCGGGTGCGGCATGATGCCCACGACGTTCCGGCCGGCGTTGCAGACGCCCGCGATGTCGCGGGTCGAGCCGTTGGGGTTGTCCCGCACGTAGCGCCACACCACCCGGTCGCTCGCTTCCAGCTCCACCGCAGTGCGCTCGTCCACCACGTAGCGGCCGTCGCCGTGCGCAATCGGGATCTCGAGCACGTCGCCTTTGTCGTACAGACCGGTGAAGGGGGTGTCCGGCGTTTCGACTCGCACCCAGGCGGGGCGCGACAGGAACTTGAGCCGCGCGTTCCGCATCAGCCCGCCGGGCAGCAGCCCCGCCTCGCACAGGATCTGAAACCCGTTGCAGATGCCGAGCACCGGCCCCCCGGCGCGCGCGTGCGCGGCGACGGCGCTCATGATGGGCGAAAACCGGGCGATCGCGCCCGAGCGGAGGTAATCGCCGTAGCTGAACCCGCCCGGCAGGATCACCACGTCGGCGTGTCGCAGGTCGGTGTCGCGGTGCCACACGTAGTACGCGTCCGAGCCCGCCGCGCGCGCGGCCGCCAGCGTGTCGGCGTCGCAATTCGAGCCCGGAAACACGATCACCGCGACTCGCGTCATCGCGCCGCCTCCACCGCCAGCTCGTAGTCCTCGATGACAGGATTGGCGAGCAGCCGGTCGCACATCGTGCGCACCTGCGCCATCGCCTCGTCGTGGGTCGCCGCCGTCACCTCCACGACGAGATGCTTGCCGACCCGCACGCGGCCGACTTCGCCGAAGCCGAGCGCGTGCAGCGCGTGCTCCACCGCCTGGCCCTGCGGGTCGAGCAGCGCGGCGCGCGGCATCACCCGGACCTCCACGCGGTAGCGGCTCACGATGCGGTCCCTCCCCCCGGCGGCGAGAGGCCGCGGGTACGGTGCGAGAAGCCGCCCCCCGGCGATCCACCGTCGGTGATCACGATCGGCCCCGCGATCTCCGCTTCCTCGTCCTCGGAGGCCTCGAGGAAGAAGCCGAGCACAGTCGCCCGCACCACCCCGTACACCATATAGGTGATGCCGAGCGGGAAGAAGAACGCATCGTGCTCGAGGATTCCGAAGACGAAGATGAAGAGTACCGTGGCGAGTCCCAACAGGCCGCTCGCGCTGCGCAGTCCGGCGCGGGGCAGGGTCGCGTAGCGCACGTTGCTCACCATCAGGATGGTGAGCAGGATCATGACGAACTGCATCAGATGATGGCGCGGGAAGTACGGTGCCAGGTGGCGCCACAGGTCCGTGGTCGTGAACGGGTAAAACGTCGCCAGCGTCATGCCCGCCGCCGGCGACGGGAGGCCGATGAAGTAGCGCTTGGACCGGCCCGCCTGGGTGATGTTGAAGCGCGCCAGGCGGATCGCCGCCGCCATCACGTAAAAGTAGCAGAAGATCCACTCCGCTTGCCCGGCGCTCGCGAACTCGAGCTGGTACATGAGGAAGGCGGGCGCGACCCCGAAGCTCACGATGTCGACGAGGCTGTCGAGCTCGGCGCCGAACCGCGTGCCCGTCTTGGAGAGACGCGCCACGCGGCCGTCGAGCGCGTCCAGGATGCCGGCGAAGAAGATGTACCACCCGGCGCGGTCGAACTCGCCGCGCGACGCCAGCACCATCGACCACACCCCGAAAAACAGGTTGAAGAGCGTGAACAGGCTCGGCACGACGATCACGACGCGTCGCATGCTGGGGCGAGGGAAACGTCGCACGTTCACGGGGTTCCCCCGCTCACCGGCCGAACTCCGCCAGCAGGGTGGCGCCCGCCCGGACGCGCTCGCCCACGGCCACCCGCACGGCCGCGCGCGCCGCCACCGGGAGGAACAGGTCCACGCGCGACCCGAACCGGATCATCCCCAACCGCTCGCCCTGCTGCGCGCGGTCTCCCGGTTTCCCGTCGGTCACGATGCGCCGCGCGACGAGCCCGGCGATCTGCCGCACCAGCATCGGCCCCCGTCCCGTGCGCAGCCCGACCGAGGCCTGCTCGTTGTCGAGGCTCGCCTTGTCGGACGCCGCGTGCAGGAACTTGCCGCGGTGGTAGCGGACCAGCTCGACGGCGCCCGTCGCGGGATAGCGGTTCACGTGCACGTCGAACACGTTCATGAAGATGGAGATCCTGGTCGCCGGGGCCGCGAGATACAGCGGCTCGTCCACCACGGCGATGTCCACGACCTTCCCGTCCGCCGGTGCGATCACGAACTGTTCCCCGCGCGGCCCGGTCCGGACCGGATCGCGAAAGAACACCAGGAGCCACACCGCCAGCAGGAAGAGCGCGACCTCCGGCGCCCACAGCCACGGCGAGCCGCGCGCCACCCAGGCGCCGAGCAGCACGAGCGCCCAGCCGGGGAGGATGAAGGGCCAGCCTTCGGGGGCGACGCGCATCACGATTCCGGTGCATGCCGTATCGTAGGGGCGCAGCATGCTGCGCCCCTACACCGATGCCTGCCCGTCACCGATCCACCTCCAGTTCCGTCCCCGTGATCAAGCGGAACGCTTGCCGATAGCGCGCGCTCGTCGCCTGCACGACCTCCGGTGGCAACGGCGGCGGCGGCGCGTTGCCGTCCCACTTCCCCTGCTGCTTCAACCCCGCCAGGTAATCACGCAGTGGCTGCTTGTCGAAGCTCGGCTGCGCGCGTCCCGGCTCGTAGCGGTCCGCCGGCCAGAAGCGCGACGAGTCGGGCGTGAGGATCTCGTCGATCACGAGCAGGCGCCCGTCGGGCGCCGAGCCGAACTCGAACTTGGTGTCCGCGATGATGATGCCGCGCGGGCCCGCGTAGCCGCGCCCCGCTTCGTACAGCGCGAGGCTCGCCTGCTTCAGCTGCTCGGCGAGCGCGGGTCCCAACGCGCTCACCACGTGGGCGAAAGTCACGTTCTCGTCGTGCCCCTGCTCGGCCTTCGTGGCGGGGGAAAAGATCGCCGGGTCGAGCCGCGCGCTCTCCACCAGACCGGCGGGAAGCGCCTCGCCCGCCAGTGTGCCGGACTCGCGGTACTCGGCCCAGGCCGATCCCGTGATGTACCCACGCACCACGCACTCGAATGGGACCGGCGTCGTGCGGCGCGCGAGCATGGCCCGGCCCGTGAGGGCCGCGCGGAACGGCTCGAGGGCAGGGACCCGCTCGACGATCTCGTCCGCGTCGGCCGACAGGAAATGGCTCGGCATGACGGCGGCGAGCCGCCGGAACCAGAAGGCGCTGAGCTGAGTGAGCACCGCTCCCTTGTGGGCCACGGGCTCGCGCAGCACCACGTCGAACGCGCTCACCCGGTCGCTGGCAACGAGCAGCAAGGTGTCCGAGTCGACCTCGTACACCTCGCGGACTTTGCCGCGGCGCACCAGGGGCAGGGGAAGCTTGCTGGCGACGAGCGGGACCGTCATACCGTGACCTCGGCGGTGGCGGCGGCGCCCGGCGGCGCGACGGCCTCGATGCGTCGCAGTGCCGGGGCGACCACCTGTTGTAGGAATTCGTCCACCTGGCCGGGCGCGCGACCGACATAACCAGCCGGGTCGAGCTCCTCGGGCCGGATGGCGACCTTCAGCGTCTTGAACGCGGGATCGCGCGCCAGCCGCTCGAGCAGGTCGTTCTCAGCCCCGTGCTCGGCCACGGCCTGGGCCACGGCGAGGCTGTGGGTGCGGATCACTTCGTGCAGGCGCTGCCGGTCGCCGCCGGCCTTCACGCCCCGCATCAGCAGGCGCTCGGTCGCGAGGAACGGCAACTGGGCGGCGACGTGCCGGGCGATCACGGCGTCCCGCACCTCGAGCCCCGCCGCGACGTTGGTGGCGAGCACCAGGATCGCGTCGCTCGCGAGAAACGCCTCCGGAATGACGAGCCGCCGGTTGGCGCTGTCGTCGAGCGTCCGCTCGAGCCATTGCGCGGCCGCGGTGTGCCAGGCGTTCCCCTCGAGCTCGATCACGAACCGCGCCAGGCTCGTGATCCGCTCGGCGCGCATCGGATTGCGCTTGTAGGCCATGGCGGACGAGCCCACCTGCTCGCTCTCGAACGGCTCGAGCATCTCTCCCTCGTGCTGCAGCAGCCGCACGTCGGTCGCGAACTTGGCGCACGAGGCCGCGATCCCGGAGAGCGCCGCGAGCACCTGCGCGTCGAGCTTGCGCGTGTAGGTCTGGCCCGTCACGGCAAACACCTTGTCGAAGCCCATCTTGCGCGCCACGCGGGCGTCGAGCTCGCGGACTTTGTCGTGCGCGCCCTCGAACAACTCCAGAAAGCTTGCTTGCGTCCCGGTGGTCCCCTTCACGCCGCGGAAGCGGAGCGTCTCGAGCCGGTGGAGCAGCTCTTCCGCATCGAGCAACAGCTCCTGCATCCACAGCGTGACGCGCTTCCCGACGGTGGTGAGCAGCGCCGGCTGAAAGTGCGTGTACGCCAGGCACGGCAGGTCGCGGTAGCGGCGCGCCAGCTTGGAGAGGGCGACCACGACGGCGGCGACGCGCCCCAGCAGGAGCTGCAGCCCCTCCCGCATCAGGATCAGGTCGGCGTTATCGGTGACGTAGGCGCTGGTCGCGCCGAGGTGGAGGAAGGGCCGGGCCGCCGGCGCCTGCTCACCGAGATGGTGGATGTGCGCCATCACGTCGTGACGCAGCCGCTTCTCGTGCTCGGCGGCGCGCTCCGGGTCGGCGTCGTCCAGGTGGGTGCGGAGCTCCGCGAGCGCTCGATCCGGGATGTCGAGACCCAGCTCCTGCTCGGCCTCCATGAGCGCGAGCCACAGCCGCCGCCACAGGCCGATTCGCCGCCGCTCTCCCCACAACGCCTGCATCGCCGGGGAGGCGTAGCGCTGGCCCAGCGGCGAGAGGTAGGTCAAACCGCGGCCTTCGCGCGCGCCACCCGCTGGTTCCAGTCCGCGAGAAACTGCTCGAGCCCGCGGTCGGTGAGCGGATGCAGCAGCAGCTTCTTGAGGACGTCCGGAGGCAGGGTCGCCACGTCCGCGCCGATCATCGCCGCCTCCACCACGTGCCGGGGGTGGCGGATCGAGGCCGCCAGGATCTGCGTCGCGAGCTGGTAGTTGTCGAAGATGACCCGCGCCTCGCGGATCACGTCCATCCCCTCCTGACCCACGTCGTCGAGCCGCCCGATGAACGGGCTCACATACGTGGCGCCCGCCTTGGCGGCGATGAGGCACTGCACGCTCGAGAAACACAGCGTCACGTTCGTCTTGATGCCGTCGGTCGCGAGGCGGCGCACGGCCACCATTCCGGCCTCGGTCATCGGAATCTTGACGACGATGTTGTCGGCGATCTTGGCGAGCCCACTTCCCTCGCGCACCATGCCGTCCGTCTCCAGGCCGACGACCTCCGCCGAGACGGGACCGTCGACCAGCGAGCAGATCTCTTTCAGCACGTCCCGGGGATCGAGGTCGCCCGCCTGCTTGGCGAGGAGCGACGGGTTGGTGGTCACGCCGTCGATCAGCCCGGCCTGTGCCGCCCAGCTGATGTCCTTGAGACTCGCGGAATCCAGGAAAAACTTCATGGCTCAGGCCTCGACGTAGAGGTCAGGAGGATAGCGCACCGCGACCAGGTACAGGCCCTGGGGCGGGGCGGGCGGGCTGGCCGCCCGGTTGTCGGTCGCGGTGAGCAAACGGGGGAGGTCCGACGCGGGGCGCCGGCCCAGGGCGACATCGACCATCGCGCCCACGAGAAAGCGCACCATGCGATGCAGAAACCGGTCGGCCTCGATCGTGAAGGTGACTCCCGCGCCCCCCCCGTCAGTCCGGGGCGCCCACTCGGCAAGCGCCACCCGGCTGCGGTAGTGGGTCTTCACCTGCCCGGCGGCGGCGAGCCCGCGGAAGTCGTGCTCGCCGACGAGCGCGGCCGCGGCCTGCGCCAATGCCGCCACATCGAGCCCGCGGCACAGCGCCCATTCGTAGGAGCGCCGGAACGGCGAGTGCGCCGCATCGTCCGTCCCGATCACGTAGCGGTAGCGGCGAGCCAGCGCGCTCTTGCGCGCGTTGAACCCCGGTTGCATCGCGTGGACTCGCTCCACCCACACGTCCCGCGGCAACAGCGCGTTCAACGCCCGCCGCAACCCAGCGGGGTCTTCGCCCCAGCGACCGCCTGCGGCGAATCCGACCCCCTGGCCGAGCGCGTGTACGCCCGTGTCGGTGCGACCCGCGCCCGTCGCCGTGGTGCGGCGGCCCATGAGGCGCTCCAACACGGCCTCAAAGTCCGCCTGCACCGTGCGCCCTTCCCGCTGGCGCTGCCAGCCGACGAACCGGGCCCCGTCGTACTGCACCACCGCGAGGCAGGGCCGGTTCGTCGCCGGCGCCACGGGCGCCATGGCCAAAAGATAGGACGAAACTTGGGGCCAATCAAGCCACGCAACCCGTTGTCCCATTTGACAAAAGACGATTTTGCCGGGTAGCTTTGGCGAGCCCGAAATCCCGATGCCCGACGCCCCGCCGTCCCGCTCCACAGCCTCGCCGCTGCCCGAGGCGATCGCCGCCCTCGCCAACCGCCGCTCGCTCACCGAACGCCAGACGACCGCCGTCTTCGCCAGCGTGATGCGGGGTGAGGCGAGCCCGGCGCAGATCGCGGCCCTGCTCATCGGACTGCGGGTCAAGGGGGAGACCGCGGACGAGGTCGCGGGGGCGGCCCGGGCCCTGCGCGACGCGATGGTGCCGGTCCAGGCCGCCGGCGACCACTTGGTCGACACCTGCGGGACGGGTGGCGGCCTCGTGCCGACCTTCAATATCTCGACCGCGGCCGCGTTCGTCGCCGCCGGTGCCGGCGCCTCGGTCGCCAAGCACGGCAACCGCTCGTTCACGTCGCGCTGCGGGTCGGCCGACGTGCTCGAGGCATTGGGCGTGCCGATCAGTCTCGACCCGGACGACGCGGCCCGCGTGCTGCGGGAGGCGTGCATCACCTTTCTGTTTGCGCCGAACTTCCACCCCGCGATGAAGCATGCCGGTCCGGTCCGACGCGAGCTCGCGATCCCATCGATCATGAACCTGCTCGGGCCGCTCGCCAACCCCGCCGGCGTACGCCGTCAGGTGATCGGTGTGGCCGACCGGGATCACGCTCCGCTCGTCGCCGGGGCGCTCGTCCGGCTGGGCGCGGAGCACGCGCTCGTGGTGCACGGGCGCGTCGGGATGGACGAGATCTCGCCGCAGGGAATCACCGACGTGTGGGAGGTGCGCGACGCGCAGGTGTCGACGTGGGAGCTCGATCCGGCGAGCCACGGGCTGGCGATCGCCGACGCCGCCGCCCTCCGGGGCGGAGAGCCGGCGGCGAACGCCGCCCGCATCGAGCGCCTGCTCTCGGACGGTGGCGGGAGCGGCGACGAGCCCGGGCGCGCCGCGGTGCTGCTCAACGCGGGCGCGGCGCTGTACGTGGCCGGGATCGCGCCTTCCTACGAGGACGGGTTGGTGCGGGCGCGCAGTGCGATCACGGCAGGGCGGGCCCACGCCGCCCTGGAGCGGCTGCGTCGCGCCGCGACGGCTAGAACTTCCGGATGACCCCGACCACGACGCCCTGCACCACGACGTCGCGCTCGTTGACGCGCAGTGGATTGACGGCGGGGTTCGCGGGCTCGAGTCTGATCCAGCCCCCCGGCTCGCGGTAGAACCGTTTCACGGTGGCGCTGGAGCCGTGCACGAGCGCGACCACGGTCTGGCCGTTGTCGGCCTGGTTACGCTCGTGTACAACGATGAAGTCGCCGTCTTTGATGTGCTCGTCGATCATCGACTGCCCGCGGACCTTGAGCACGTAGCTGCGTCCCCGGCGGGGGATGAGCTCATCCGGCACGGCGATGACGTCGTCGCCGCTCACCGCCTCGATCGGTTCGCCGGCCGCCACCAGCCCCAGCAAGGGGAGCTCGGTCGCGCCCGACTGACCCTTGGGCGGCACCACTTCGATGGCCCGGCTCTCGTTATGCGCGCGCCGGATGAAGCCTTTGCGCTCGAGGTTCGTGAGATGCTCGTGTACTGTGGCCAGCGACTGAAAGCCGAACTGCCGGGCGATCTCTTCGAAGCTCGGCGCATATCCTTTGGCCTCGATGTGGCCCGCTATGAAGTCGAGAATCTCGCGTTGACGGCGGGTGAGCGGCACACAGTCTCCCGAAGATAAGCCGAAAGGCTAATGTACCCGAAAATCGCCCGAATGCAAGCATGCCCGAAACCCGCCTCGACGCTATCCTCTTCGCCACCCGGGCCCGCATCGCGGCCTTGAAGCCGCACGCTGCCGAGCTCGCGCGCCGCGCCGCCGCCGCCCCCGAGCCGCCGTCCCTGGCACGGGGGCTGGCACAGGCGGGAGGCGGGACGGTGGGCGTGATCGCGGAAGTGAAGCGGCGGTCGCCGTCGGCGGGCTCGATCCGGGAAGATCTGGACCCGGTCGGCCACGCCCGCTCGTACGAGCGGGGCGGGGCCGTGGCGATCTCGGTGCTCACCGACCAGCCGCATTTCGGCGGCTCGCTCGAGGACCTGGCATGCGTGGCCGCCGCCGTCTCGCTGCCCGTGCTGCGGAAGGACTTCATTCTCGACGAGCTGCAGCTCTCCGAAGCCCGCGCCGTGGGAGCGAGTGGGGTGCTCTTGATCGTCCGCGCGCTCTCGGCCGACCGGTTGCGCGCGCTCGCCCGCGCGGCCCGCGATCAGTCCTTGGGGGTGCTGGTCGAGATCCACTCGGAGGCGGAACTGGAGCAGGCCCTCGCCGCCGATCCCACCGCCGTGGGGGTGAACAGTCGGGACCTCGCGAGCTTCGCGGTCGACCTGCGCGCGGCGGACCGCCTGCTCGCCCAGGTCCCGGCTTCCCTCCCGGCGATCGCCGAGAGCGGGATCGAGACTCGTGACGACGTGGAGCGGATGGCCCGGGCGGGGGCGGACCTGGTGCTGGTGGGCACGGCGGTGGCGCGCCAGGCAGATCCGGAGGCGGCGGTGCGGGCGTTGACGGGCGTGCGGCGAAAGGGAAGGGGGCGGTGATAGAAACGCGGAACGCGAAACGCGGAACGCGGAGCAGAGCGCGCGCCCGTCGAGGGCTGGAACCGGCTTCGCGGATCGAACCCAACCCTGCTGTTCCGCGTTCCGACTTCCGCGTTCCGCGTTTCCCTGCCGGCTCGCGCACCGGAGGTTCACGTGGCATCTGAGGTCAGCCCGGGCACAACAGGCCGCTTTGGACCGTACGGCGGCCGCTACGTCCCCGAGACGCTCATGGGCGCGCTCGAGGAGCTGGCGCGCGTCTATGAGGAAGCGAAGCGCGACCCCAGGTTCTGGACGGAGCTCGACGCGCTGCTCAAGGACTACGTCGGGCGGCCGACGCCGATCACCGAAACGCCGCGGCTGGCCGCCCAGGCGGGGTCGGGCATCGTGGTGCTGCTCAAGCGCGAGGACTTGAACCACACCGGCGCGCACAAGATCAACAACACCCTGGGCCAGGTGCTGCTGGCACGGCGCATGGGAAAGCGGCGCATCATCGCCGAGACGGGCGCGGGTCAGCACGGCGTCGCGACCGCCACGGTGTGCGCCCGCTTCGCCCTGGAATGCGTGGTGTACATGGGCGAGGAAGACATGCGGCGCCAGCGGCTGAACGTATACCGCATGGAGCTGATGGGCGCTAAGGTCGTCCCCGTGACGTCGGGCACCCGGACATTGAAGGACGCGACCAACGAGGCGCTCCGGGATTGGGTCACGAACGTGACCACCACGCACTACATCATCGGCTCCGTGGTCGGGCCCGACCCGTTCCCGCGCCTGGTGCGCGACTTCCAGTCGGTGATCGGGCGCGAGGCCCGCGCTCAGGTGGTGGAGCGCTACGGCCGGTTGCCGCGCACCGTCGTGGCGTGCGTGGGCGGCGGGTCGAACGCCATCGGCATCTTCACCGCCTTTCTCGGCGACGCCGCGGTCGAGCTGGTGGGCGTCGAGGCGGCGGGGGAGGGGCTGGCCAGCGGACACCACGCCGCCGCGTTGGCGCGAGGGAGACCGGGTGTGTTCCACGGCAGCCTGAGCTACCTGCTGCAGAACGCCGACGGGCAGGTCCAGCCCGCCCACAGCGTTTCGGCGGGCCTCGACTATCCCGGGGTCGGCCCGGAGCACGCTTACCTGAAAGACAGCGGCCGCGTATTGTATGAGGCAGTGACGGACCGGCAGGCGTTGGACGCGTTCGCCGCGCTGTCCCGCCTCGAGGGCATCCTGCCGGCCCTGGAGAGCGCTCACGCCGTGGCGTGGGTCATGGGTCGCCGCGGGCACTGGCAGGCGGACGATGTCGTCCTGATCAACCTCAGCGGCCGGGGCGATAAGGACGTCGCGATGGTCGCCGAACTGACGGGAGCTGCGCTCTGACCAACCCGCCCGTATCGGAACTGGCGTTACCACCGTCGCAGGTCGAGGAGCTGTGGCAGGTGTTGTCGAAGGGGCTGCGGGCGACGCAGCTCTACCTGCCGAACAATCCGGTCTACCAGCGTGCGGTGGACAACATCCGTGCGGCGCTGCGCCAGATCTGGCAGGCCACCGACGACCTCGTGTTCGACGTGGGTGAAACCGAGGTGCGTTGGGAAGACGCGGTCGTCTACAGCCAGGACAACCGCAGCGAGAGCATCGCCTGGACCCTCTACAAGGACGGGGTGCGCTCGCTGGCGTTCAAGCCGGGGATCGAGGACGTGGAGATCGTGCGGTTCCTCGGCGTGATGCAACAGGCGAAGAACCTCCAGGCCGACGCCCCGGACGACCTCCTGACTTTGCTATGGGCGCAGGACTTCCAGTTCATCAGCTACACGTTCCGCGAGCTGGGGAGCGAGAACGCGGTCCCCATCGAGGCCGGCGCCACGATCCCCACGACGCCGCCCACCCAGGTGCGGCGCTACGTCGAGGAGGAAGCGCCCCCCAAGCGCGCGGGGCTCGTGTCGATCGACGAGTTCGACACGACGCTCTACTTTCTCGAGGACAAGGAGGTCGACTACCTCAAGCGCGACGTCGAGCGCGAGTACGCCCAGGACCTGCGCCGCAACGTGCTGGCGATGCTGTTCGACCTGCTGGAGCTGCAGACGTACGGCACGGTGCGGGCCGAGCTGATCTCCATCACCGAGAACTTCATCCCCTACCTGCTGGGCGCCGCCGACTTCCGCTCGGTGGCGTTCATCCTGCGGGAGACGCGCGTGATCCTGGAGCGTGCCCGCGAGCTGATCCCCGAGCACCGGCAGGCGCTCGAGGGTCTTCCGACCCGGCTGTCCCAGCGGGAGGCGCTGTCGCAGCTGATCCAGTCGCTGGACGAGGCAACGGTGCACCCCACCGAGGAGGAGCTGTCGGAGCTGTTTCAGGAGCTGCGGGCCGACGCCCTGGTCACGCTGATCGGGTGGCTGCCGCGGCTCAACAACGAGCGCGTGCGGGAGCTGGTGCACGGTGCAGCCGCCCGCCTGGCGCAGGCCAACGCGGGTGAGGTGCTGAAGGCGCTGGCGAGCGAGGACAGCGCGGCCCAGCTCGAGATGGTCAAGCTCGCGGGCCGGCTCAAACTGCCGGGCGCACCGGACGGGATGGAGCCGCTGCTCGGCTCCAATGATCGGGCGCTCAAGCTCGCGGTGGTCGAGGCCCTCACCGCCATCGGCAGCCCCAGCGCGATGCGCCTGCTCGAGAAGGCAATCGAGGACGCGGACCGTGACGTGCGCGTCGCGGCCGTGCGGTTCCTCGCCTCGCGCGGCCACCGCAACGCGGCGCCGCGGGTCGAGAACATGGTCACGGGCTCGAAGCTCAGAAATGCCGACTTGACGGAGAAGATGACGTTCTTCGAGGCGTTCGGCTCGCTGGTGGGCGCGCGCGGCGTCCCGGTGCTCGAGAAGATGCTCGCGGCCAAAGGGCTGCTCGGCAAGAAGGCGGACCCCGAGACCCGCGCCTGCGCGGCCATGGCGCTGGGGAAAGTCCGGACCCCCGAGGCCCGCGCCGTGCTCGAGCGGGCGGCACAGGACAAGGAGCCGCTGGTGCGCAACGCGGTGAGCCGCGCGCTGCGGGAGGTGGGCGGATGAGCGGCGGCGGCCCTCCCCGGCAGGCGTCGATCGCCGAGACGATCCAGACGACCGACGGCTTCCTGCGCCACGCGGGCCGCGAGTTCCTCGTGGTGCTGTACACCGCGTTCCGCTCACTCAAGCTCTATCCCATCGAGAACGCCCAGGTGCAGAAGGCGCTGGACGACCTGGCGGCGACGACCAAGCATCTGCTCGACGTCGAGAAGGAGCTGGAGCTGCGGCTGCAGGGCGAGTTCCTGTTCGTGAACTCCACCCGCCTGCGGCTCGACCTCGATAACTACGCCTCGTTCTCCCACATCCTCGGCGTGCTGCGGCAGTGCGGCATCGGGGCGGTGCGCATGGACGAAGGCGTGGACCGCAGACAGCTGCAGATCTTCGTGTCCCTGTTGCTCTCGTACGCAGCCAAGGAGGCGAATCCCAACAAGGTGTTCGAGCTGGGCCAGAAGCTCACGGACGGGGGCGTTTCCTTCATCAGTGTCGAGCCGCCGCTCGAGACCGACGAGGACGTCGAGGAAGAGGAGCGCCAGAAGGAGGCCGCCAAGCGCACCTACGCCCGCTCGGTGGCCGTCACCAAGGAGGTCATCAACTCCATCCGGATGGGCCGCACCGCGAACGTGAAGAAGGTGAAGCGGGCGGTCCAGGCGATCGTGGACCAGGTGCTCAACAACGAGGCGTCGCTCGTCGGCCTCACGACGCTGCGCGATTACGACGAGTACACGTTCACCCACTCGGTGAACGTGTGCATCTTCTCGGTAGCCCTGGGCCGCAAGCTCGGCCTCACCAAGCTGCAGCTGTACGACCTGGGGATGGCGGCGCTGTTCCACGACGTCGGCAAGTCCCGCGTGCCGCTCGAGGTCCTCAACAAGCAGGGCGGCCTGACCGACGAGGAGTGGCGCATCATGCAGGCGCACCCCTGGCTCGGCGTGCTGACACTGTTCGGGCTGCGCGGCTACGGCGAGATCCCCTATCGCGGCATGATCGTCGCCTACGAGCACCACATGAAGACCGATCTCACGGGCTACCCCAAGTCGCTGCGCCCACGGGACCTCTCGATCTATTCCAAAATCGTGGCGGTGGCCGACGGCTTCGACGCCGCCACGAGCCGGCGCGTGTATCAGACCGTGCCGATCCAGCCCGACCAGGTGCTCAAGGAGATGTGGGAGAACCCGCGCCGCGGCTACGATTCGATCATCGTCAAGGCGTTCATCAACCTGATCGGCATCTATCCCGTGGGCACCTGCGTCATCCTCGACACCTACGAGGTCGCCATCGTCCACAGCGCCAACCCGGACGTCACCCACGTCCACCGTCCCGTCGTACGCGTCGTGGCGTCGGCCGAGGGGGCGCCGCACCAGCCCGGAATCCTCGCCGACCTGGCGCAACGCGACGCGCAAGGCAACTTCCCCCGCACCATCGTCAAGGTCACCGATCCGGCCAAGTACGGCATCAACGTCAGCGATCACTTTGTCTGAGCACCCGATCGCCGCGCGTTGGCGCACCCTGCGGGCAGGGGAGCGGCGCCGTGCGGCGCTCATGCCGTATCTCACCGCGGGCCATCCTACCCCCGAGGCGTCGCTGGCGGCGCTCCAGCTCGTCCAGGCCGCCGGCGCGGACTTCGTCGAGGTCGGCGTGCCGTTCAGCGACCCGCTCGCGGACGGCCCGACCATTCAACGCTCCACGCAGGCGGCCCTCGACGCAGGAATGACCGTGCCGCGCGTGCTCGAGCTGATCGGGCGCGCCGCGCTCGGGATTCCCGTGGTGATCATGACGTACGTAAATCCCGTGCTGGCGTACGGCCTCGAGCGGTTCGTCGCGGATGCGCACGCCGCGGGCGCCGCGGGGCTGTTGCTCACCGATTTCCCGGCCGGGGCCGATCCCGCCCTCGAGCAGCTGGTGCTCTCCAGCCCGCTCGCGCTCATCCGGCTCATCGCCCCGACGACCACGCCGGAACGGCTGACGCGCGCCGTCCGGGGGGCGAGCGGCTTCCTCTATCTGATCTCGCGTCTCGGCGTGACGGGCGCACGGGACCGCGTGCCTCCTGACTTGGCCGAGCACGTGGCGCGGGTACGGGCGGCGAGCCCGCTGCCCCTCGCCGTGGGATTCGGCATCAGCACGCCGGATCAGGCGCGCGCCACGGCCCAGCTGGCGGACGGCGTCGTGGTGGGGAGCGCCCTGGTCGACGCGCTGGCATCAGGGGGGCTCCCCGCCGCCGAGCGTCTGATCCGCGACCTCGCCGCCGCCGTGCACGGGAACGGCGCGTGACGGCGAACCGGCTGGTCACGCTGTACAGCCGCGGCCTGGCGATCGGCGGGCCGGTCGTGCTGCTCGCGGTGCTCGTCGCCGATCCTCGCTGGACCGACCAGCTGGCCGAGATCGCGATCCTGGTCAGCGCCGCGGTGGCGCTGCGCGGCCTGCAGATCCCGTTGAGCAAGTATTCCTACCTCACTCAGACAGGGTTGGTCGCGCTCACCGGAAGCCTGCTGGTCGGCGTGCCCGCCACCGCGCTGGCGATCGCGGTGAGCGTGCTCGTCGCGGACTGGCTGTGGCACAAGAAGATGTTCAGCGCCGCCCTGGTCAATCTGGGTCGGGAGGTGCTGGCCCTGGTGGGCGCCTACGGCGTGTACGCGCTCATGGTACGCGCGGCCGGCGTCGCGCCCGGGCTGCACGTGGAGATGCTGCTGCCACTGGTGCTGCTGGGTCTCGCCTACTTCGGGTTCAGCCGGCTGCTGTTCTACTTCGCCCTCACGATCCGCGGCAAGCTGGAGCGCGACGAGCGGATGCTCATCTTCCGCTACGAGTGCATCAGCTTCGGCGCCACAATCATCGCCGCCGCGACGCTGGTGGGCACGGTGGTGTTCTGGCCCCCCGAGGTGTGGCTGATCGTCGCGGCGTTGCTCACGTTCCTGGGGCTGTTGTTCAAGACGATGCTCGAGGAGGCGATCTCGGCGGAGGAGTTGAACAAGATCCACGCGGTCGAGGCGGTGATCACGAGCAACATCAGCCTCGAGGACTCGTTCGGGCGCATCGAGCGGCTCGCCCACCGGCTCGTCGACTGGGGCGATTTTCGCATCTACCGGCGCCAGGACGGCGGCCTGCAGCTCGCCTACCGGGGGGCGATCGGGCGCATCGACCGGGGCGAGCCGTCGTCGGACACGGTGGCGCTGCGCGAGCAGGTGGTGCAGCGCGGCGAGACGGTCGTGATCGACGACGTGACCCGCGACAAGCGGATCGCGGACGCGGCGCTGTCGGTGCAGAGCCTCATCATGGTGCCGCTCAAGTTCGGCGATCAGATCATCGGCACCCTCGAGCTCGAGCATCACAAGCGCAAGACGTACCGATCGAAAGACGTCGTCACCATCGCCACCTTCGCGAACCAGCTCGCGACCGCGATCCACATCACCGAGCTGCGCCGCCCCCTCGTCGAGACCGTCGAGACCCTCACCCAGCAGCTCGGCACCCTGGCGCGGGCGGCGAAGGCGATGCGCGAGGCGGCGAGCGCCGTCGCCCAGTCCACGGGCGTCATCCGGGAGGGCGCGCAGGCCGAAGAAGGAGAGGTGTCGGGTGGGCTGGAGGCCACCGAGAGCCTCGCCCAGGTATCGCGCCGCGTGTCGGAGGATGGGACGGAGGCGGCCCAGGCCTCGAGCACGGCCAGCGACGTCGCGAACAAGAACCGCCAGCAGATCCGCAGCGCCATCGAGCGACTGGTGGCGCTCAAGGCGTTCGTGGGCGAGAGCTCGGCCAAGGTGCAGGAGCTGGGCCAGGTGAGCCGCCGCATCACCGGGTTCATCGCGTCGATTCGCGAGCTGGCGGACATGACGAACCTGTTGGCGCTGAACGCCGCGATCGAGGCGGCGCGGGCCGGCAAGCACGGCAAGGGCTTCGCCGTCGTGGCGGAAGAGGTGCGGCGGCTCGCCGAGCAGAGCGCCAGCGCGGCGCTCGAGGCCGGGGAGCTGGTGCAGGACATCCATCGGCAGGTGGGCGAGGTGGTGGAGCAGATGCGGCGCGGGCAGGTGAACGTGGGCGGCGTGGAGGAGATCTCCTCGGCGGCGCTCGAAGCACAGGACGCGATCGTAGCCGCCACCGCGGAGGCGACGGCGCACGCGCAGCGCATCGCCGCCGCCGCGGGCGAGCAGGACAAGGCGTTCGGGCGGCTGCGCGAGCGCATCCACGCGGTGGCCGCGATCGCCGGGAAGAACCGCGCCGAGGCCGACGACGTCGCCACGCGGGCGAACGAGGCGGCGCGCGGCTTGTCGGAGCTCGAGCGGGCCACCCACGAGCTCGAAGAGGTGGCCGCGATGCTGCGGGAGCTGACGCGCGGATTTGCCAGCATCGCGTAGAGGGTTAGCATTCCGGGGTGGCGCCGGGTGAGCGGGTCTACGTGGCCCTCGGGTCCAACATGGGGGACCGCGCCGCGCACTTGGCGCACGCCCGCGCCCGGCTGGCCCGGCTTCCCGGGACTCGGCTGCTGCGCGCGTCCACGGTCGAGGAGACGGCGCCGCTCGGCCCGGTGCCGCAGGGGCCGTACTTGAACCAGATGGTCCTGCTCGAGACGACGCTCGAGCCGCGCGAGCTGCTCGCGCAGCTGCACGCGATTGAAGCGGAGCGGGGCCGCGTGCGGTCGGTGCGGTGGGGTCCGCGCACGCTCGACCTGGACATCGCACGCTACGGCGACCGCGCCGTGCGCGAACCGGAGCTCACGATCCCGCATCCCGAGCTGGCGAACCGCGACTTCTGGCTGCGGGAGATTGCCGAGCTCGACGCGGAGCCCTCCCCCCGTGCCTGACGCCCCCAAGCCCGTCACGACGCACGACCTGCTGCAAATGAAGGAGCAGGGGAAGCGGATCGTCGTGCTGACCTGTTATGACGCCCTGTTCGCGCGGCTGCTCGACGGGGCAGGGGTGGACATCCTGCTGGTGGGCGACTCGGTGAATCAGGTGCTGGCCGGGGCGGAGACCACGCTGTCGGCGACGCTCGAGCAGATGGTCTACCATACGAAGATCGTGCGCCGCGGCACGCAACGTGCCATGGTTGTGTGCGACATGCCGTTCCTCACCTATCAGGTGTCGCCCGCCGACGCGATCCGCAACTGCGGGCGTGTGCTCGCCGAAACGGGCTGCCACGGCGTGAAGCTCGAGGGCGGCCGGCCGATCGCGGACACGGTCCGCGCCCTGGTGGACGTCGGGATCCCGGTGATGGGCCACCTCGGCCTCACGCCGCAGTCGGTGCACGCGCTCGGCGGCTACCGGGTGCAGGGCAGGGACGAGCGAACAGCCGACCGGCTGAAGGACGACGCGCGGGCCCTGGAGCAAGCGGGCGCGTTCGCGATCGTGCTCGAGCTGATTCCGGGGCCGCTCGCCTCGCAGATCACGAAGTCGCTCACCATCCCCACGATCGGCATCGGGGCGGGGCCCGCGTGCGACGGTCAGGTGCTCGTGTTGCACGACATGCTTGGCCTGAACGATCGATTCAGCGCCAAGTTCGTGAAGCGCTACGCGGCACTCTCCGAGGAGGTACGCGAAGCTGTGCAACTGTACGCGGCCGAGGTGCGTGAGGGGCGCTATCCGGGGCCCGAGCATTCGTTTGCCAAATGAGCGACCTCTCGCGGCGGGACATGCTCGCGCTGCTGGGAGCGGCGGCGCTGACCCCGTTCACCCGCTCCGCATGGCGGGGACCGTCACGCGATGTGGCTGGGCCGGGGTTTCGGATCCGCACCATCACCGCCGGGATCACCCTGCGCCACCCGGCCGACATGGAGGGACCGGAGGCCGCGCTGGCGTTTCTCAAGCGCGCGAAGCGGACCGTGGTCGACGCGGGGTATGAGGTCCAGACCCTGCGCATCGCGACGCAGCCGGTCCTGGAGGGGGCGGGCCCCCGCGCGCGCGCCGACGCGCTGCCCTCCCTGCACGCGCTCGACCGCGCCGTCGCCGCCGAGAACGTGCTCCTGAGCATCGGGCCCGTGCTCGCCCCTGACGACTATGACGCCGAGTTCGGGGCGTGGGCTGCCGAATTCATCCGCACGACGCGGAACACGAGTTTTTCGGCGCGGGTCGCTTCGCCGGAGCGTGGCGCCTCTCCGCGCGGCGTGACGGCCGCAGGCGAAGCGATGGCGGCGATCGCGCGCGCCACCCCCGGAGGCATCGGCAACTTCCGGTTCGCCGCAGCCGCCAACGTGCCGGCGGGCACGCCGTTCTTCCCGGTCGCGTACCACCGCGGGTCGGATGCCGTCGCGCTCGGCCTCGAATCGCCGCCTTTGTTGTCCGCTGCCTTCGCCGGGGCCAACACCCTGGCAGAGGCCAAACAGAGTCTCACGCAGTTACTCGAGACCCGGCTCGGGGCCCTGGAGCGGCTGGTGCGGCAGGTGGCGCGTCACGACGAGCGGACCTACCTGGGCATCGACGTCTCGCCCGCGCCGGGCAAGGACGCCAGCATCGGAGCGGCGATCGAGGCGCTCACCGGGGTGCCGTTCGGGGACTACTCGACGCTCGCCGGGTGTGCCGCGATCACGGATGTCTTGAAGAGCCTGCGGGTCAAGACGTGCGGCTATTCCGGGCTGATGCTCCCGGTGCTGGAAGATCCGGTGCTGGCGCGGCGCGCATCGGAAGGACGCTACAGCGTGCGCGATCTGCTGCTGTACTCGACCGTGTGCGGCACCGGGCTCGATGTCGTGCCGCTGCCGGGCGACACCGCGGCGGATCGGCTGGCAGCCCTCATCGCCGACGTGGCGGCGCTTTCCGCTAAGCTGCGCAAGCCCCTTTCCGCGCGGTTGTTTCCCGTGCCCGGGAAAGCCGCGGGCGAGCGGGCGCGCTTCGACGATCCTTACCTCACTGACTGCGTCGTGATGAAGGCAGAGTAGGGCCGGGGACGCAATGCTCGACCTCACGACGCCCAAGGACATGCGCGCCTGGTCGCGCGCCGAGCGCGCCCGCGGCCGCCGCGTCGGGTTCGTGCCCACGATGGGCGCGCTGCACGAAGGGCACCTGCGCCTCGTGGACCGCGTCAAGGAGCGCACCGACCGCGTCGTCCTGAGCGTCTTCGTCAACCCGCTGCAGTTCGGTCCCAAGGAAGACTTCACGAAGTACCCGCGCGACCTCACCCGCGATCGGACGCTCGCGGGTGAGCGCGGCGTGGATTGCCTCTTTGTCCCAGCGCTCGAGGCCGTGTACCCGCAAGAGCCGCTGGTTCGGATCGCCCCGGGGCCGATGGCCGATACCCTGGAAGGCGCGGCTCGGCCCGGCCACTTCGCCGGCGTCCTGACCGTGGTGGCGAAGCTGTTCCACATGGTGGAACCCGACGTGGCGGTGTTCGGCCGCAAGGACTTTCAGCAGGCGATGCTGGTGCGCCGCATGGTGACCGACCTCGACTTCGGGCTCGAGCTCGACATCGCGCCCACCGTGCGCGAGCTCGACGGGCTGGCGCTCTCGTCGCGCAACAGCTATCTCGACGCCGACCAGCGGCGCGCGGCGCTGGCGCTCTCGCGTGCGCTGCGCGCCGTCGAGCAGGCGTGGCGCTCGGGAGAGGCGGACCCGAAGGCGCTGCAGCGCCGCGGGATGGAGGTGCTCAAAGCCCCGGGCGTCAGCCCGGGCTACTTGGAGCTCGTGGACGAGCAGCTGCGCCCTGTGGCGCGCGCCGACGCCCGCACGGTGGTCGTGATCGCCGCGCAGGTGGGACCCACTCGGTTGATCGACAACGTGGTGCTGGGGGAGGGGGTCGCGCGTGATGTGTCGGTGCGGGCGTCGTGACCCTCCCCCCCTGGGCCACCGTCACCCCTGAGCGCCGCGCGCACATCGAGCGCGTGGCGGCGCTGCTCGATGAGTGGGCGCGGGCGATGGGCGTCTCCGACGCCGAGCGCGCCCGCTGGGTCAAGGCGGGCTGGCTGCACGACGCCTTGCGCGACGAGCAACGCTCCGATGAGCTGGCACACGGGCCGCGCGCCGCGGCGCGCGCCGCCCACGATGGCGAGCGCGATCGCGGCGTGCTCGACGCCGTCCGCTACCATAGCGTCGGGTACGTTCACTGGGATGACGTCGGACGCATGCTCTACCTGGCCGACTTTCTCGAGCCCGGCCGGCCACTGGACCCGGCCGACCGCGCCGCGCTCGCGGCGCGCGTGCCGCGCGAGCGGGACGCGGTGCTGAAGGAAGTCGCGCGGCGCCGGATGGAATGGGTGATCCGCTCCGGCCACCAGCTCATGCCCGCCACGGTGGGGTTTTGGAACTCGCTCGCCTCGCGCTGAGCGCCCTCGTGCTCGGAGCCACCGGCTGCCGGGACGCGCGTCCGCGCGCCACCGCGTTCCCCGTGCCGGGGCGAGACGGTCCCCGGGTCACGGTCGAAGTCCTCAACGCGAGTGGTAAACCAGGGCTCGCCCGGTCCGGCGTACGCGTGCTGCGACAGGCGGGGATCGACGTCGTGGCCTTCGGCAACGCACCGGCGACGGTGGGAATCCTCGATTCGACGCGCATCGTGATGCGCCGTCCGGCGGCCGGCGCTGGCGACCGCATCCGCCGGGCGTTGGGAGTGGGGCGCGTCGTGGTGCAGTCCGACAGCACCCGGCTACTCGACGCGAGCGTGCTCCTCGGCGCGGACTTTACGCCGCGCCTCGAGTTCCACCCGTAGCTGGCCGCACGCCGCGCTGATATCCAACCCGCGGCTGCGCCGCAACACGGCTTCGACGCCGTGACCCTTGAGCCGCCGCTCGAAGGCGATCATGCGCGGGCGCTCGCTCGGGGTCAGATCGGGTGCGCCGCCCGGGTGCAGCGGCAGCAGGTTTACGAGCGCGCCGAGCGGGCGCGCCAGCTGCGCCAGCTCGTCCGCCTGCGTGAGCGAGTCGTTCTTCCCCCCGATCAGCACGTACTCGAGTGTCACCCGGCGGCGGAACTGCGCCAGCGCCTGCATCACCTCGGGCAGGGAGTATTTCTTCTCAATCGGCATCAGCTCGCGGCGCAGCTCCGCCGTCGGAGCGTGCAGCGACACGGCGAGCCGGAACTGCTCGGGGCGTTGGGCGAGGCGTGCGAGGTTCGGCAAGATCCCCACGGTGGACACGGTGATGTGGCGCGCCCCGATGCCGAAACCGTCGGCGTGGTTCAGGATCGTGAGCGCGGTGTCCACCGCGTCCCAATTGAGCAGCGGCTCGCCCATCCCCATGAACACGACGTTGGTTGGCTGGGCGGCCGGATCACGCCGCACCGCCTCGCGCACCTGCCCCGCGATCTCGCCTACGGAGAGGTTGCGGCGGAATCCCATCCGCCCCGTGGCGCAGAACACGCACCCCAGGGCGCACCCCACCTGGGACGAGATGCACAGCGTGCGGCGCGTTCTCTCGGGGATCAGTACGGACTCGATCGCCTCACCGTCGGTGAGCTTCCACAAGAACTTCTCCGTCCCGTCGCTGGATTGTTGAGCGGCGTCGCAGGTCAGTTGCGCCAGCGGGAACGCATCCGCGAGCTGTGCCCGCAGCGCGGCGGGAAGGTCCGTCGCGTCCGCCCAGGAGCCGACCGGACGCTGCCACAAGCGCGGCAGGATTTGCGTGACCCGGTAGGCCGGCTCGGCGCGCGTCGCCAGCCATTGGGCGAGCGCGGCACGTGCCGCGTCCGGCGTGAGGGAGAGCAGGTCCGTCACGGTATCCGCCCCTCGAGACCCACGCGGTAGGCCGCTCCGATGTCGTTCACGCCGAAGTCCCGCGCGAAGCTCACGCGGTACCGGCCCACCGCGACGCGCACTCCCGTTACCGCCCGCCAGCCCGCCTGCCCATAGCTCCCCTCACGCTCCACCACGAGATCGCAGCCGAATTGGGGGCCTAGCTCGAAGCCCGCCCCGAATTGATGATCCGCCGAGAAGCCGTGTGCTGTAGCGATGCCGTACCGCCCCCGCAGCGTCCCCCGGGTCCCCCACAGCGGGCCGTGCCAGACCCGCACCTCGACCCCGCCGTACAGCTCCTGCGCCGCGTCCCCCGTGGCGAACCGCGAGAAGAAGTGCGTGGCGGCGGCGAGGGTCACCGCATCCGAGAAGCTGCGGCGCGCGCCGACATCGAGCGTCCAGCGGGTCGACTGCTCGGCGTCGAGCTGGGTTTCCTGGTAGGCGAGCGTCGCGCCGAGCGCGGTGCCGCCTCCTCCCAACGCGCTGCCCCAGGTCGCGCCCAGCGTCTGCGTGTAGTACGGGATCGTCCCGGGATCGGGGTCGGGGCTGAGCGACGTGCGCACCAGATCACCGATGCCCATGCGGCCGTACACGAGCCCCACCTGGCCGAGCGGCCGCACGCGCACTCGTACGGTCGCGATCACTCCCGACGCCCCGACCGTCGGAGCCGTCTCGATCACCTCGAACGCGAGGCTCGCGCGCTCCGGGATCGCCGGTTGGGCGGGATTCCAAAACGCGGCGGCCCCGCTGGTACTGAGGGCGGGGGGCAGAGGCAGCGTGGTGGCGGCAACCCGCCAGAGCTCCGCGCCGGCGCCCTGTTGGCCCCACAGCGCCGCCGGGGCGAACCCCACCAGGAGCAGCAAGATGCGTTGCATGGCGAACGTGCACCAACTTAACTATCTTCAAGCGTTTAGGACACTTGGACGCACGTGCGCCTCTCTGAGCTCTTGTCTCCCGCTCGCATCCGGGTACCCCTTCAAGCCGCGGATAAGGAGGGGGTGCTGCGGGAGCTAGTCGAGATGGTGGGCAACGGCGGGGGGCTCTTGGACGAGGTGCTGGGCGCGATCCTCGAGCGGGAGCGGCAGTTCCCCACTGGCATCGGGTACGGCGTGGCCGTGCCCCACGGCAAGACCCCCGCGCTGGCGGCGCTCGTGGTGGTGGCCGGAACGACCCCCGCGCCGGTCCCGTACGAGACGATCGACGGCGAGCCGGTGCGCCTGTTCTTCCTCTTGGTCGGCCCCGAATCCGCGGCGGGAGCGCACGTGAAGGCGTTGAGCCGCATCTCGCGCCTCGTGCGGCGGGAGCCGGTGCGCGGCCGACTGCTCGGCGCCAGGTCGCCCGAAGAGTTCTATCGCGCCGTGTGCGAGGCGGAGGGAGCATAAGCAACGTGAGTCGGACGTCGCGGCGCACGCTTCGCTGCGGCGAGCTGCGGGCCCAGCACGCGGGACAGCGCGTGCGCTTGGGCGGGTGGGTGCACCGGCGCCGCGACCTGGGCGGGATCGTGTTCATCGATCTGCGCGACCGCGCCGGTCTCGTACAGGTCGCGGTGGGTCCCAGCGCCCCGGAGGACGTGCGCCGTATCGCGGGCGGCCTGACCGGCGAGACGGTCGTCGAAGTGGAGGGCGAAGTGGTCGCGCGCCCGGCGAACATGCGGAACCCGGAGCTCGCCACCGGCGAGGTCGAGGTCCACCCCTCGAAGTTGGTGATCGTCGGTCCGGCCGTGACGCCCGCCATCCCGGTGGCCCGCGCCAAAGGCGAGCAGCTGCCCGCCGAGGAGTTGCGGCTCAAGTACCGTCACCTGGACCTGCGCCGGCCCGAGATGCAGGCCAATCTCCTGCTGCGGCACCGGCTGCTGCAGCGCGCGCGGGGCGCCCTGTCCGAGCTCGAGTTCCTGGAGATCGAGACGCCGATCCTCACCAAGCCGACGCCGGAAGGCGCGCGCGACTACCTGGTGCCGTCGCGGGTGCATCCGGGAGAGTTCTACGCGCTGCCGCAATCGCCGCAGATCTACAAGCAGCTCCTCATGGTGGCGGGATTCGATCGCTACTTCCAGATCGCCCGCTGCTTTCGCGACGAGGACCTGCGCAACGACCGGCAGCCCGAGTTCACGCAGATCGACATCGAGGCATCGTTCGTGGGCATGGAGGACGTCCTGGGATTCGTCGAGGCCGTGCTGGCGGCCTTGTGGGAGGAAGCGGGCCACCCCGTCGCGCGGCCGTTCCCGCGCATCATGTGGCGGGAGGCGATGGAGCGCTACGGCACCGATAAGCCGGATTTGCGCTTCGAGCTCGCGATCGCCGACTGGACCGCACAGGTCGCCGGCCTCGGCGTGCCGTTCTTTGAATCAGGCTTGAAGAACGGCGCGCGCGTGCGCGGCCTCGCGGTGAAGGGCGGTGCGGCGTTGTCGCGCAAGGACGTGGACCAGCTCGTCGACGCCGCCAAACAGCTCGGCGGCTCCGGCCTGGCGTGGGTCAAGCGCCAGGGGGAGCAGCTGTCGGGCTCGGTCGCGAAGCACTTCACGCCAGCGGCGCTCGGCGCGCTCGGCGTGGGAGACGGAGATGCGGCGGTGATGGCCGTCGGCCCGGATCGGGCGACCTCTCCCGTGCTCGACCGGATCCGCCAGGAGGTGCTCCAGCGGCTCGGCGCGAAGCCGAGCGCGGCGCACGCCTTCGCGTGGGTGGTCGACTTCCCCCTGTTCGAGCCCGATCCCGAGACGGGAAAGCCGGTGTTCGCACATCACCCATTTACGGCGCCGCACCCCGATGATCTCGCCGCCGGGAAGCTCGAGAGCGACCCGTTCGCCTGCCGCGCGCTGCATTACGACGCGGTCTACAACGGCAACGAGCTCGGCTCGGGATCGATCCGGATCACCGATCCCGCGGTGCAGCGCAAGGTGTTCGCGCTGCTCGGCCTCGCCCCGGCCGACGTCGACGCGCGGTTCGGGTTCCTGCTGCAGGGGCTGCAGGCGGGCGCGCCGCCGCACGGCGGCTTCGCGATCGGGTTCGATCGCGTCGTGATGGCGCTTGCTGGGGCGGACAGCATGCGCGACGTGATCGCTTTCCCGAAGACGACCGCGGCCCGGGCGCTGTTTGAAGGCGCTCCCGCGCCCGCCGGCCCCGCGGACTTGAAGGCCCTGCACATCAAGGTGGAGCGATGAGCGACGAGACCATCCAGCGGCTGTCCACCGAGGGCGTAGACCCGCTCGCGCTCGCCGGCGTGAACGACGGCAACCTGGTCCAGCTCGCCAAGCGGCTGGGGGTGCGCGTCTCGCTGCGCGGCGACACGCTGACGCTGCAGGGCCCGCACAGCGCCCTGGAGCGGGCGACGCAGGTCGCGCAGGCGCTGGTGGATCTCGCGCGCGTGGGGGAGCCGCTCGACGTCACCGACGTGGACCGCGTCTTGAGCGAGGAATCGCTCGGCACGCTCGGTCGGGAGGTGGAGGGCGAGTACAAGATCATCCTGCCCGGGTTGCGCCGCGTGATCGCGCCCAAGACCGACGGCCAGCGCGAATACCTCCACGCGATCGCCCAGCACGACATCGTGATTGGAATCGGGCCGGCGGGGACGGGAAAGACCTACCTCGCCGTGGCGGCGGCCGTGGACGCGCTGGCGCGCAAGCGGGTGCGCCGGATCATCCTGGCGCGCCCCGCCGTGGAGGCGGGAGAGAGCCTGGGATTCCTGCCGGGCGACCTGCTGGAAAAGGTCGACCCGTACCTGCGACCGCTGTACGACGCGCTCGAGGACATGATGCCGCGCGATCGCGTCCAGAAGGCGATCGAGTCGCGCACGATCGAGATCGCGCCGCTCGCCTACATGCGGGGCCGCACGCTGTCGGACGCGTTCGTGATCCTGGACGAGGCGCAGAACGCGACCGGCATGCAGATGAAGATGTTCCTGACGCGGCTGGGGGTGAATTCGCGGGCCGTGATCACGGGCGACAAGACCCAGATCGACCTCGTCAACCGCGAAGATTCCGGCCTGTTGCAGGTGGAGCGGATCCTGCCCGGGATCGAGGGGATCGGCTTCTGTTATCTCACGGACACGGACGTCGTGCGCCACCGGCTGGTGCGCGACATCATCCGTGCCTACGCCGAGGACGCGCAGGGCTGAGATGACCCTCCCGAGCAGGGAGCAGTTGCGCTATCACGGCACGCGCTGGGCCTGGGTGCCGGGGCTGGCGCTGCTCACCTACCTGGCGTTCCCCTCGAGTGCCAACAACGTGGCGCCGCTGCTCGAGCCCGGCGCGGTCGCCGAGCACGAAGTGATCGCGCCCTTCACCTTCCCGGTGAACAAGTCGGACCAGGAGCTGGCGCGGGAGGCGGAGGAGCTCGCGAGCACGGTCAAGCCGATTTACCAGTTCCAGCAGCGGGCGCTGGACAGCGCGTCGATCGCGCTGCACGCCTTCTTTGCCGGGATCGAAAACGCCGCCGATCAGGGGGGCGCCCAGGCGGTGATGCGGGTGGCCAAGGAGCAGGGCCTCGTCCTGTCCCCCGCCGAGGCGGGGTACCTCGCCAAGGGCGGCAAGCGGCACGGCCTCGAGAAGGCCCTCAGCGACCTGTTCGACCGCACGCTGGCGCTCGGCGTAACGGCGCCCGGCGTGCTGCAGGTCGAGCAGGCTCCGGAGCTGATCATCCGGCGCCGATCGTCCGAAACGAGTGTGTCGCGCGATCAGGTGCTGTCGTACGCCCAGTACCTGGCGCGCGCCCGGCTCACGCACCCCGACAAGGGGTCGAGCGTCGGGGACGCCGTGTACGTACGCCTGGCCGGACACTTCTACCGGCCCACGCTGGTGCCGAACACGCTCGAGACGGAGCGGCGGCGGGACGAGCAGCGCCGCAGCGTGGATCCCAGCAAGTACATCGTGCGGGCCGGAGACCGCATCGTCGGGGCCCACGAAGTCGTCACCAACGAGGTGCACGAGAAGCTCGTGGCACTCCACGCCGAGCTGGTGCGGCACGGCACCGCGACCAGCAGCTCGGTGGGCGGCGTGCTCGGCCCGCTGCTGCGGGACTCGCTCGTGGTGGGCATCTTCTGGGTCCTGCTGGTGTTCTACCGCCGGGAGACGTACCGGGAGCAACGGCAGGTGGCGGTGATCGGGGGGCTCTTCGGCGTCGTCCTGCTACAAGCCGCCGCCGTCGCGCGATTCTTCCCGCAGCACCCCGAGGTCATCGCCCTGCCGTTCCTCGCCATGATGATGACCGTGCTGTTCAACGGCCGCGTCTCGATGAACGGCGTGATGATCGTCGCCGTGGTGATCAGCCTGCAGCCGGTGTTCCACGACGTGCCGGCGCTGCTCTTGTGCCTGGGCGGCGGCGTCGCCGCGGCCCTCTCGGTGCGGGGCCTGCGGCGCCGCAGCAACTTCTACGTGCCGGTGTTGATCATCGCGCTCGGCTATCTCGGGGCCGCGCTGGCGCTGGGGCTCGCGGGCAACTGGAGCATCGCCGAAATCGGGCTGCGCGGCGTGTGGGGCGCCGCCAACGGCCTCGTGGCCGCCGGGTTGAGCTTCTTCCTCCTGCCCCTCGCCGAGTCGGTCACGGGGATCACCACCGACCTCACCCTGCTCGAGCTGTCCGACCCGAGCCGGCCGCTGTTGCGACGGCTGTCGCTCGAGGCACCCGGGACGTACGCGCACAGCGTGGCCATGGCGAACCTGGTCGAGGCGGCGTGCAACCGCATCAGCGCCAACGGGCTGCTCGGGCGGGTCGGGTGCTACTACCACGACATCGGCAAGGTGAAGAACCCGCAGTACTTCGTCGAGAACCAGACGCGCGGCAACAACCCGCACGATCGGCTCAAGGCGCACCAGTCCGCGGAGATCATCCGCGCGCACGTCACCGACGGCATCGTGCTCGCCCGCGAAGCGCGGCTGCCGGAAGCGGTCGCCGCGTTCATCCCCGAGCATCACGGTACCACCGAGATCACGTACTTTCTCGACCGTGCCAAGAAGACCGGCGACGGCAAGTCCCCGAATCCGTCGGACTTCGCCTACCCGGGTCCCAAGCCGCATTCCAAGGAAACGGCCATCACGATGCTGGCCGACTCGGTCGAGGCCGCGCTGCGCGTGCTCGAGGACCTGACGCCCCAGAAGATCGACGACGTGATCAGTCACATCGTGCGCACCAAGCTCAATGCCGGCCAGCTCGACGAGGCGCCGATGACCCTGCAGCAAATCGACCAGGTGAAGCAGGAGTTCGTGCGCATCATCACCGGGATGTACCACAACCGCATCGACTACCCGGAATCCAGTGGCGGCATCACGGCGACCTGGCAGCCGACGGCCCGGCACTCCTGAGCACGCCGCACTGGCGGCGCGCCTGGCGCGCGTCGCGCGACGCGTGCTCGCCTGGGAGCGGGCCGACGGCGCGCGGGTGGACCTCACCCTGCTCGACGGCGCCGCGATGCGACGCCTCAACCGCCGCGCCACCGGCCGTCGCGGACTCACCGATGTGATCGCGTTCACGCTGCCGCAGCCGGACGGGAAGCTCCTGGGTGACGTGTACATCTGTCCGGAGGCGGCGCGCCGGTGGGTCGACGGCGTTGCACGTCCCACGTCTCACGTTCCACGAAGCGGCCGTACGGGCGACGTGCGACGTGCGACGTGGAACGTTAACGACGAGCTCGTCCGCCTCGCCGTGCACGGCACCCTGCACGTCCTCGGCTACGACCATCCCGGGGGACCAGGGCGGACCCGCTCCGCCATGTGGCGCCGCCAGGAGCGCTACGTGCGCCGGCTCCACAACGGGGGAGCGTGATGGAGACCCCGGCGGCGCTGGTGTGGGTGCGGCTCGTGGTGCCGCTCGCTCCCGCCGTATGGGCCGGCCTGTTGGCCCTGGGCGAAGAGGCCGCGGTGGGCGAGGCCCTGCACACGCTCGGCGATGCGCCGCCCGCGAGCGTGACCGGGCGCGTGCCGCTGCACCGGGCGCTGTACCTTGCGCGCCTGGCGCTGCTCGTGCTCGGCGCCGTGGCGGCCGCGTTTCTGTTGCGCTGGTGGGAGCGCCCCTGGCTCGACGGTCTCGCCGACTTGGCGATCGCCGCGGCGCTCCTGTTCGTGGTCGGCGATGCCGCGCCGCGCGCCCTCGCCGCCATCGCGCCGCAGCTCACCGCCGAGGCGCTGCCGCTGGCGCGGCGCACCCTCGCGCCCTTCGGGCCGCTCCTGTGGCTGCTCGGCGGCCTGGACAAGGGCCTGCACACCCTCGTGGCGGCGCCACGCCCGCTCGAACCCGACCTGCGCGCCGCCCAGCGCGACATGCTGCTCGGTGTCTTCACCCTCGCCGACACCACCGTGGACGAAGTGATGACCCCGCGCCTCGACATGGTCGCCGTCGACGTCGCCGCCACCGGGGAGGAGGTGCGGGAAACGTTCCATCAGAGCGAGCACTCGCGCCTGCCCGTGTACGACGGCACGCCGGACAATTTGATCGGCATCGTGTACGCGAAAGACCTGGTTCCGCTGGTGCTGGGGGTCGCGGGCGCCACGGTCCGCTGGCAGGACCTCGTCCGGCCCGCGTTGTACGTCCCGGAGACGAAGACGCTCGACAGCCAGTTGCGCGACTTCCAACGGGGCCCGGCGCACCTCGCGATCGTGGTCGACGAGTTCGGCGGGACGTCCGGGTTGATCACGCTGGAGGATATCCTGGAGGAGATCGTGGGGGAGATCCGGGACGAGCACGACGTCGAGACCCCGCCCGCCATCCGCCAGGAAGGCGACCGCTACGTCGTGGACGGACGGGCGTCGCTGGGCGAGCTATCCGAGGCGCTGGGAGCGGCGTTCGAGCACCCCGACGTCTCCACGGTGGGCGGGCTCATCTATTCTGCGCTGGGCCGCGTGCCGCGACCGGGGGAAGAGCTGACGCTCGACGGGTTTCGGGTCGTGGTGGAGCGCGTCGACCGGCGGCGCGTGACCCGCGTCTGCTTTCAGCGCAAATGACGCTCGCGCTCCTCGTCCTCGTGCTCGGCCTGCTCGGCGCCAGCGCCGCCGCCGCGGTCGGCGTCGCCGCGGCGGCCGTCAGTCAGCTCGAGCTGACGCGGTGGGTGACGTACAAGTTGCGCGGCGGCCGCGCCGCGGCCCGCGCCCTGGAGAATCCCGGCCGGGTGCTCGCCACGGCCAACGCGCTCACCACGCTCGGCGTGCTCGGTGCCGCAGGCGCCCTGCCGGCCCTGCTCGCTCAGGCCACGCCCACGTTCCTCGGCGTCTTCACGATCGCGGTCGGCGTGCCGCTGTTCGTGAGCGCCGCGTACCTCGTGCCCCGCGTGGTGGGACGCCGCTGGGCCGAGGCGATCGTGGCGCGCGCGGTTCCGTGGCTCGAGCGCGTGGGACGCGCGCTCGCGCCGTTCATCCCGGCGCGTGACCCCTCGCGGCGCACCACCCTCGCCGCCGTGCTCTCGGGCGCCGACACGGGGGCGCTCGCCTCGGCGGGGGAGATGGCCGTCGTCTCGGGCGTGCTGGCGTTCGCGCAACGGCCCGTCAAGGATCTCATGACGCCCCGCACCGCCGTCGTGGCCATTCCCGAAGGCCTGCTCGCCGCCGAAGCGGCGCACGTGTGCATGCAGTCGCGCTACAGCCGCTATCCGGTGTACCGCGGCTCGCTCGACGAGATCGCCGGCGTGGCGCACGCCTTCGACCTGCTGCAGCTCGCGCCCGACGGCCCGGTGCCCGTCCGGCCGGCGCTCGTCGTGCCGGGGGCGACCCGCGCCGCCGACCTGATGCTGGAGATGCAGCGCGGCCGCAGCCACCTCGCCGTCGTACTCGACGAGTTCGGCGGCACCGCGGGCCTGGTCACGTTCGAGGACCTGCTGCGCGATCTCATGTCCGAGATCTTCGAGCCCGAGCCGGTCGAGCCGTCCCTCGAGGCGCTCGTGCGCGTCGTGGAGCTGGAGGGGAGCGCGCCCGCGAGCCGGCTCGAGGAAGCGTTCGACGTCACGTTCGGGAGCCGCGAGGTCCAGACGGTCGGCGGGCTGCTGGTGCAGGCGCTGGGGCGGATTCCGCGCGCGGGGGAGCGGCTCGCCTTGAAGGGGCTGGAGTTCGACATCCTGGCCGCGACGGCCACGCGGGTCGAGCGGGTCGCGGTGCGCCCCGGTCCCGTGCGGGCGATCGCGCTCGACCGGCCGGAGAGCGGCACGTGAGCGACGCGGTCCGTCTCGATCAGCTGCGCGCGCTCGTCCAGGCCGAGGACCTGCGGCCGTTCCTGCATCGCGCCATCCAGCTCCACCCCTCGGACCTGGCGGAAGTTCTCGCGGCAGTCGACGGCACGGCGCGCGCCCGGGCGCTGGCGGAGCTACCGGTCGAGACGGCGTCGAAGGCGCTCGCCGAGCTGGAGGGACGACTGCGCCATCCCGAAGAGCTGCTGCGCGCGGTCGGGCCCGATTACGTCGCCGAGCTTCTGGCCGAGCTCCCCAGCGACGACGCGGCCGCGATCATCCGCGACCTGCCCTCCGACGAGCGCGAAGCGGTCCTGTCGGAGGTCGCCGACCGGGCCGAGGTCGATCAGGTCCTCAAGTATCCGGCCGATTCGGCCGGCGGGCTGATGAGCACCGAGGTCGTCACCGTGGACGAGGAGGCGTCGCTCGTCGAGGCGATCGCGGACATCCGGCGCCAGTGCACGGAAGACGACGCGCTGTACCAGGTGTACGCCGTCGATGGGGCGCGCCGCCTCAAGGGCGTCGTCTCGGTCGCGCGCTTGATCGTCGCGTCCCCGTCACGCCGCGTGCGCGAGGTGATGGAGCCGCCCGCCGCGGCGGTGCGCCCCGAGATCGACCAGGAGCAGGTCGCGCGGCTCATGGCCCGCTATAACGTCGCCGCCGTGCCGGTGGTGGACGAGGGCAATCGCCTGCTCGGCCG
>WNGO01001812.1_pt1 | contig 41562 bp, 35 predicted proteins | sample 5400511 | NCBI WGS metagenome assembly WNGO01 (sample SAMN13153380, study PRJNA577476) | soil metagenome | isolation source: 20 cm soil or saprolite under Garry oak tree replicate 2 | place: USA:California | collected 2016-06-15 | reverse complement strand
GCCAGATCGGCTTCCGCCTGCCGAACGCGGCCTTCTGTGTCGAGCTTCGACTGGCCTAGTCCCAACCTGCTTTGCTCAAATTGCTCCTGAAGGACGGCGATCTGCTCTTGTGCGGCTTTGCCCTTTGCTTCCGCTTCCAGAAGAGTCGCGCGAGCCTGGTCTTCACGCGCCCGAACCTGCGCGTCATCGAGAATCGCTATCGTGTCTCCCGCATTGACGGTGTCACCCTCACGCACGCGAACTTCAAGAATGCGTCCGGTCGTCTTGGGCGCCACAGCGGAATCGTCGCCTTCGATCCGGCCACTCACGGCAACTACGCCGTCCGGGACGCCAGACGCCGCAAAAAAGACCTTCCAAATGAAAATCGCCGATGCAATTAGGACCACGCCCGACGCGATAATTACAATTCGGCGCCGCCGTGCGGCGACAGTCTGCAACCCAAGGGTTGCGTCCGGCTGCGTTCGCTGCTCAGCTTGTTCTGGCGCGCCGTGAACGATGCTTGTCGTCATTTGCTTACCCTCGGTTCCCTTGCCGGTGTGATTGCTTCGTGCTTCGAGCGAAAATCTTGTAGATAGGCAAGTGAAAAATCCCCGATGTGATCCGCAATGCGTTCCACCTGTTCTGGTGTCAACTTCAGGTCCGGCCAAACTCCCGCCAATAGAGGACCCGCAAAAACGTAAGCTAGGATTTGCCCCATCACGCTGATGGCACAGAGCCGGGTCTTGTCATCATTGGGAGGCAAACCGATCATTCCTCCGATGAGTTCCAACCACCGCTTAAAGACTGGCTTGGCTACGTTTTTGATAAGCTGTCGAAATGCGGGTGTAGGCTGCGCCAACTCGTGGGTCAGGATTTGAAAGTGCCAATCCGGCAGATCTCCCCTGCACACGCCCCGGAGCCGGGCCCGAATGACGGCGCGAAAGATGTCTTCCGGGGGCGCGTTCCGATCGAGAGCGTTTTGAATGGCTTCGACTTGGGCAGCTCGCACCGATTGCTGCAAAACCTCAGTGTACAGCCCGAATTTATCACCGAAGTGATAATTTACAGCGGCTACATTCGCTCCCGCCGCGGCACAAATCTCGCGAACCGTGGTGGCCTGATAGCCCCGGGCGGCAAACACCCGTCCAGCAAAGTTCACCAATTTCTCGCGCGTCGGGTCTGAGGCTGCGGGCGCGCGCTTGCGCCTCACCACTTTCAGTTTGGGTTGTGAGTGACGATGGTTCATATTCAAACAACAGTTTGAAACATATGTTTGAACCTGTCAAGCAAAATCTTTTGGTGAGTGACACGCCTTCGAAAGCGTCATCTGCCCTTCTCAGGCGCGGGAGGGACTGCCAGTAGATTCCGCCGCTGAATGACCAGCTCCGCTGTGTGATTTCGTGTGCCCTCGATCTGCAGTCCGCGTTAGAGGTTGATCGCCACGGGGTCAGGTCTTCGGCTCCGCTCCTGGCGACCCGAATGGGCCGCAGCGGCCCCTCATGCCTTGGCGGAACTTTTCCCGTTCCTCCGGAGTCATTTGCGCCCAGCGCTCCATCATGCGGCGCCGCCAAAACATGTGCGGACCCGGCCGTCCACGAAACCCTCCCAAAAGGATCTTGCTCAAAACCAACAGGCCGAGGGCTTGCCAGAAGCTGATTAGGTGCCAGCCGAAGAGGGCGGGCATCAGCCAATTCCAAAGACTCATCACCACGAAACTAAACACAAACGCGGCCAGCGCCGCGAACACTACGAACTTCAAGCCCCTCAATATCCATTTTCTTTTCATCGTTTCATCCTCATGTTTTCGTAAACTCGTCGTAGATGGCCTGGAGGCGCTGACGCAGGTGCAGCACCGCATAGTGTTTCCGCGAGAGCAGCGTGTTTACGCTCAGACCGGTCGCCGCAGCAAGCTCTTTGAAGCTGAAACCTTCGAGTTCGTGGGCGATGAATACTTCGCGTTGCACTTCCGGAAGCTCATCTAGGGCCGCATCGAGCTCCTCCAACAGCACATTCCGGGCATAGGCTTCTTCTGGTCCTGCATCGAGTGAAGAAAGCAAGTCTTCCAACAGCAACGACTCTCCATCCTCTTCAAAGGCCACGGGGCCGTTTGTGAGCGCCTCTGGCTTTTTCTTGCGGAAGAGGTCCGTGATCCGGTTCCGGGCAACTTGGAATAACCAGGCGCTGACCTGCTGCACCGGTTTCATCATCCGGTACGCTTCCACGAGTTCGTAGAAGGTGTCCTGTAAAATGTCTTCCACGTCGTTCTCGTCGGCCACGCGCCTCCGGATGAAGTTCCGCAGACGAGCCCGTTCGAGCCCAAATGCTTCCGCGATTCGTTGATCTTGCTCGCCGGTCATCCAGGTTTTGTTCAGCGCTTCCATCATCTACTCTTGTAGACGAATGAGCGGTCCAGATATTTTAGGCTATTGCTGAAAAACTGATTTCATGTGGCCGGGGAACCGAGCATGCCAATTATCGCCATGCGCTAAGTGTGGCATTTCAGTTCGATGCGCGTGGCTTCGCGGACCAGCCAGGGCCACGTGTTGCGCGGATGGGGGATGGATTGGCGCAAGGGCGGGGAGTGTCGGGAGTGATTCGGGCAGGCAACTGGCAGAAGGTCATCAGACGGGTGGTGAGCCAGGCGACATAAGCGCACACTGTGGCGCTGCACTTCGCCGAGCCGTGCAAGCCTGTGCAGAATGCGTCCCTTAAAACCTGCTATGGGAAGCTTTCGGGCGAATGCCGGAACCAGAACAGGTTCACCAGGATGGACGATGCGGGGAGGAAAATCGAAACGTAGCGGGTGGATTACAACGCAGTACGAGCGCGCAACTGCATGGGGTATGGAGCGCCAGCGGGGATCAGGATGGAAATCGTCGACAGGTCACGGGCTGTTGCACCCCGCTGCATTTTCGAGTTGTGCGAGTTGCCCTCCGCAAAGTTGTCATAGACCAGCACTCGTGAAGCTCCTTCGGCGAGGGCTGCGTCTACGATTTGCGATCCAATATGCCCGGCGCCGCCTGTGACGAGAACTTTGCTGCCTTCCAGTTTGAACATTTCCCTTCCCTCCAGAAAATAGTTAGGACACGTGCGTGCAGGCGATTACTTTGCGGACGGCGCGAGCCACGTCTTGGACATCGTTCTCAGTCATTTGCGGGAACAAAGGCAGGCTCAAGATGCGATTCGAAAGCCAGGCGGCGTTCGGGTAGCTTTCGAACCTGTAGCCAAAGCGTTCCATATAGTAAGGCTGCAAGTGCACCGATACGAAGTGAATGCCGCAACCGATATTTTCGGCTTTCAACATATCCATAAAGCGGTCCCGAGTAACGTTCAGCTTGTCCACATCCAGGGTCAAAATGTACAGTTGGCAGGCGTGCCGGCGTCCGGGAGCCCGATAGGGCAGCGTGATCCCGGGAATATCCGCGAGCAGTTCGCCGTAGCGGGTTGACCATTTCTGCCTGCGGCCGGTGATCTTTTCAATTTTTCTGAGCTGGTGAATGCCTAGCGATGCTTCAATGTCGGTCATGTTGTATTTGAACCCGGGATACACCAGGTCCCAGTGGGAAGTGCCCTCTTTGGAGTAACGTTTCCAAGCCGTAGTGCTCATTCCGTGGAGGCTGATCACACGTGCAAAAGAAGCGAACTCATCATTTCGTGCCGTGATCATGCCACCATCACCGGTTACGAGATTCTGGCTAGCATAGAAGCTAAAACAGCCGGCATCCCCAATCGTGCCGGCGTGTTTGTCTCCATACTTGGCGCCGACCGCATGGGCTGCATCCTCGATCACCATGAGATTGCGGTGTTTTGCGATGGCCAGGATTTCATCCATGTCGCATGGCTGGCCGGCCATATGGACTGGAATGATGGCCTTGGTTTTGGCGGTGATGTGCTTTTCAATGAGCTTAGGATCGATGTTGAAGGTGCGCCGATCCACATCGACCAGCACGGGGTTGGCGCGCTCGTACAACACGGCATTGGTCGTGGCCGGAAACGTGAGCGGGCTGGTGATGACTTCGTCTCCCTCTTTGACGCCAGCAGCCACGAGCGACACATGCAGCGCCGCTGTGCAAGAAGAAACCGCGATAGCGTTGTTGGCTCCCGTATACGCCTTAAAATCATCCTCGAACCGGGACACTTTGGGGCCGCGGCTCAGCCAGACTCCGTCTAACGTATCAATCACCTCCCGTTTCTCTTCCTCTCCAATCCATGGCCGAGTGAGCGGGAGAAACTCCTTGCGTACTGGCTCTCCACCATCCAGTGCAAGCTGCGCCGATTTGGCTATTTCTACCGGGCCTTTCACGATATTCGCTCCTTACATGAAGTTTGGTGGTGATCCATCTCGCCTGGTTGTTTCTCGTGCGAGAAAAGGGTCACAGGTGCCGCAGGTCTCGCCGGCGAATACAGCCCTTTTCGGTTTACGAACATCGTCCAGAGGCCGAGGGCCAATATCTTCGCGTCGAGAGCGAGAAAAAGTGCGGACGTAGGCAATGTTCAGTTCATTGCGCGCGAGCCAGGACAATTCGTTCCGCCCGTGGATTTGAGTGAGGCTCAGGCAGCCAGGCCTGAAGCGCAATTTGTCCAGCGCCGCAGCCAGCAGCTTCTCCGTGCAATGCGGTTTCTCTCGACCCGGGCGCACGAGCGGTGCGATCACTCCAAAAAGTGGTAAACCCACAATCATGCCCACTACAGCCAGGAAAATATCGCGCTTGTCCCAGGATTGCCAGTCGTCAAAGGGTGCGGCGATGAGTTTGCCGGTGAGGCCGCGGGAGTCCTCCGAGCAAAGAAACACCGCCAGTTCAGCCGGGAGATGGCGCGGGGTTGCACCTTCGCCTGTCTCCCGCAGGCGGCGCATCCGATTATAAAGATCCCCCCCTCTTGCCCCAGCAGCTAGCACCTGGTCTTGCAGCTTGGTATCCACGGCGCCCGGCGCAATGGCGTTAATTTGAATGTTGTATTCCCGGACCTCTTCCGCCAAGGTTTCCGTCAGGCGTACCAAAGCTCCCTTCGAGACGCCATAGGCTGTGAACCGTGGGAGCGGTGCGGCGGCGCCACGCCCGGAAAAGTGGACGATCTTCCCTCTTCGTGCACGTATCATATGGGGTAACACGGCTTGGCAAAGAAGGAATGCGCTGAATACATTCACCGAAAAAGCACTCATCCACTCTTCCGGATCTACTTCCCAAAGGGGGCCGATAGGGCCATAGCTCCCGGCTGCATTCACCAACACATCGATGCGCCGAAAGGCTTCGAGCGAGGCCTCCACTAGATGATTCACTTGCAAACGGTCCGTTACGTCCGTTACATGCACATGAGCCCTACCGTTCGCTGCTTTGATTTGCGTGGCAACTCTATTGAGCTCGGAAGCGCTCCGCGCTGCCAGGACCACGCGGGCTCCTTCATTAGCGAAACGCAAAGCGATGGCTTCGCCGATCCCTCGACCGCCGCCAACTACAATGGCAACTTTATCCTTCAACCGCCGCCTAGTTCGCCCATGCACTGGTTTTTTCGCCCCGTTGTTCATGAGGCCATTCTCTCAATCTCCGCTAAAGTAGTGTCGCTGCTTCCGGACCCATCAAGGCGCTGCCAATACAGAGGGAACACGCCCGCGACCCAACCCCGAATACAGGAAACCTGCCCGGGACATCTCCAGCGGGTTGAATAGGTTTCGCGTATCAATGAACACAGGCCGGCGCATGGTTGAGCGCAAGCGATGAAAATCCAGGCCGAAAATTCCCTTCCACTCAGTAACCAGAACCAGAGCGTCGCAGCCTTCCGCTACGCTGTATACATCGGAGATCGCAAAGAATTTGATCGGCCAGTCCAATTCCCTCCAATCGGCCAAAGGATCGTAAGCCCGGACCTCCGCGCCTTCCGCGAGCAAATCAGCGATCACTTCGAGAGCGACAGAGCACCTCAGCGTGCTGGTGCCAGGTTTGTAAGTAATTCCGAGCACACCAATGCGAAGTCCGACCAAGGATTCGTAGTGGTCGATCAGGCGTTGCTTGACGGACGTGGCGCGCGTGCGGTTGATGGACATGACTGCATTCGGCAGGAGGGTGTCGCACTGGTGTTCGCGACCAAGATTCTGTAAAGCGCGGAGGTCCCTACCCAGTGCGCCGCGGGCAAAACCGAGGCTCGGACTGAGGGGGGCCTGCGACCCGATGCGGCGGTCAAGTTTCATCGCCTGAGCAACTTCGAGGGAATCGGCATCGACACGATCGCAAAGATTGGCAATCTCATTGATAAAACTGATCGAGGTGGCCAGGAAAGCGTTGCATGCGTGTTTCGCCATCTCGGCGGACCGCAGTCCAATCCGCAGTACGGGCCGGTGCAGAGGAAGATATAACTGAGCCACTCGCTCAGCGACTTCAGGCCGGTGGGCCCCGATGATGAAACGATCCGCATGAAAAAAAGCATTTACAGCATCGCCGAAGCGCAGAAACTCTGGAACGTAGGCCACATCGCACTGTGTCCCAGCCTTTTGCCCGCAGACCAACGCCGCCAGCGATTCGCAAGTCCCGACCGGCACTTGAGAGGTAACGCACAGGACGGAATTTGTATCCCAATATCGTCCTACCTTGCGCGCTGCCTCCACTACGGATTCCAGTTGCGGCTCGTCCTGGTCATTCACCGGCGTATCGATAGCGATAAAAACGAATTCCGCTTCATCCATTGCCTCGTCATAGTGAGAGGTGAACTTCAAATGTCCCGACTTTATGACGCGGCGAAGCATGGCATCCAGTTTGGGCTCAACCACTGGTGATCTCCCCCGGCTCAGACCAGTGACTGCGGCTTCGTCCTCACCGACTGTCGTAATCCAGTGTCCCATCCGGGCAAAGCAAGCCGAAAGAACCGTGGCCTGATGCCACAACCCAACGATGCAGAGCCGACGAGGAAGAATCGCCGGCTTCCTTGAGATTCGCGGATTCATGAGAATCGATATTTGAAAAACCAGACTGCTGAAACAGGCACCACGCTTTGTGGCTCGCGGGTTCAGCCGCGACATAAATGCCGTCTTGTCTTCGGACGTTTTAGAATCTGTGGGACACCCCAGTTTTCGGCCACTTTGTAAAGCCCGCCTTCAGGCGGGCAATTTAGATTCAAGCACATGCTCACTGAAAGGTGAGCGCTACAGACTCGCACAAGCTGCCTGCTGGGACCACGCCCGGTTCTCGCATCACGCGATCCGCTTCCAGTACAAATTCCTTGCTGACCGACTACGTTCGGAGCCACTGCAGGTGTCGCCCTCCAGGATTGACTGCGCAGATTAAAGCCATCGTCATCTTTCCTTATTGCTTGAATCTAGGCGAATCTACGCTCGACAACATACAGCTTCGCCCCCTCACCCACGCCAGCGCTTTCCTTCTAAGCCAGTTTGTTTCTGCCGGTTACGGCACTATTGATATACTGCGACACCTTGCCGAACTGCCCTTGGCGCAGTTGGCTCCATAGCCGTCTGCTCGCCACGGTGAGAACCATCCGCGTGCTCATTGTCTACCTACGACTGGACTGTCAAATGCGTTCCAGGCGCACGTCTAACCTCCTACGTACTGGCTCTTGCGTCGCAAGGTGCTGAGCATTCCGGCTTGGGACGCTTCCACCTGACTGGGTGAATATCGAATGAGGCCCAGAAAAAGACAGGACGCTCCTCTCTGGAGCCAGCGCCAGAATCTTGATCTTCGGATATCGGAGCAACCATGTGTCGCAGAGGGAGGGCCGGCGGCCAGATTCATCGGGCGCGATGACCAGAAAATCAGGATCCGTCCCATCGACGGCGTGGAGGATTTCTCATGTCGTACTCCATGGAAGGGAACCCTATCCGAAGTGCGGGAGAAGGGGCAGGTTCAAAGAAGGGTGGAAAAAGTACCTCAGGGAAGGTGGCAGTCAGGTACCATCCACAGTACCCATCAAGTACCCAACCGTACTGTGCCGGTACCCAAAAAGGTCCTATTCCGGCCATGAATCGCTTGCAGAGTCTCGCGGAACAAGAGCATCCTATTATATATATATTCACTTAATATATATTCCCAACTGCACTTTTCTTGCTATTGTTGGGCCGTTCTGTTGGACACAGCCAGAGCGCAGCTCCGGTGCGGCCGAGTAGCACAGGCTTCAGCCTGTGTGATTTTGGTTAGTGGACAGGCGGGAATGCATACAGACTGAAGTCTGTACTACCAATATTCCCTACCCATCATTCCTCTCCGTAGCAAGTCCGTCGCCGCATAAAATGCGCCACGGCATGGGGCCGATCAAGTGCCGGTTTCCTAAAGCAAGCCTGCATCACGCTTTCCGGAATTTAACACAGAGAACACTGAGAAACGCCACAGAGAGCGCTGAGCGCGCACTAGAGAGGAACAGGGATAGGCGACGGAAAAAGAAAGACCGAATTCTCTGTGGCTCTCTGGGGGCTTTTGTGCCCTCAGTGTTCTACTTTTCGGATTTTGGCGCAGAGAATATGGAGTTCTTCAGCTGCTAGCCGCCGAAATATTTGTACGGAGCAGACATTTTTGGTTGCGGCTGCGCAACGCTGTGTTACGGTTCTTGCCGACACGGAGGCTGCTTGATGTCCGTCATAGATTTACTTTTTGGCCGCCCGCTCAGTACTTGGGAAGAAAGAGGTGAGAGGCTGGGACCCGTGGCAGGGATCCCGGTCTTCGGGTTGGACGCTCTTAGCTCCGCGGCGTATGGCCCTGAGGCCGCACTGGCCTTGTTGATTGTCCTCGGTGCAGTAGGAATTGCCTACATCGTTCCAATCACAATCAGCATCATTATCCTGCTTGTAATCGTTTATTTTTCCTATCGGCAGACGATCGAATCGTACCCAAATGGGGGTGGCTCTTACACCGTAGCTGGACAGAACCTGGGATCTTTCGCGGGATTGCTCGCGGCGGCCGCGCTCATGATCGATTACGTTCTGACGGCCGCGGTGGGAATTTCCGCGGGCGTTGGCGCGCTTGTCTCCGCAGCCCCATCCCTAGAGCCCCGCACGCTAACACTCTGCCTCGTGATCTTGCTGCTCATTACTCTCGTGAATTTGCGTGGCGTCCGCGAGACGGGCGCTCTCTTCATGATTCCGACGTATCTCTTCGTGGGCACGCTTCTTATTACGCTCGTGATTGGATTCATGAAGGTGTTTGCGTCGGGAGGGCATCCCACGCCGGTGGCCCCTCCTCCGGCGCTTCCCATGGCAACCGTCGGTGTAAGCGCCTGGCTGTTGCTCAAATCGTTTGCCAGCGGATGTACTGCGATGACCGGCGTGGAAGCGGTCAGCAATGGGGTGACGGCATTCCGCGATCCAGTCGTGAAAACCGCCCAGCGGACTTTGACAGCGATCATTGCCATCCTGATTGTGCTGCTCGCCGGCATCGCCTTTCTTTGCCGTGCCTACCAAGTCGGCGCAACGAATCCCGGTCCCGGATACCAGAGCGTGCTTTCGCAGCTTACGGCGGCTATCGTCGGGAGAAACGCTTTCTATTTCGTTACGATCGTTTCGATCCTGCTCGTGCTCTCACTGTCCGCCAACACAGCTTTTGCGGATTTCCCCCGCCTTTGCCGACTGGTCGCCGAGGACGGGTACCTCCCGACTCCATTGGCAATCCGCGGGAGACGGCTCGTATATACTGCGGGTATTATCACTCTAGGTATCCTTTGCGCGGCGCTTCTCATCCTATTCGGAGGCATAACGGACCGACTCATTCCCCTGTACGCCGTTGGGGCTTTCCTGGCGTTTACATTGTCGCAGGCTGGCATGGTCGCGCATTGGAGGCGCAAGGGGGGGCCGGGCGCTCGACTGGGAATGTGCGTGAACGGGCTCGGCGCCGTGGTGACCGCAGGCACCGTAGCGGTCGTGACCATTACTAAATTCACCGATGGAGCGTGGATCACGGCACTGTTGATTCCAACCATCATGTTCTCGATGTATTCGATTCGGCGCCACTACGAAACAGTGTCGCAAGAACTTGCAAACCCCTCCCCGCTGACTCTCGATCGTTTGCGTCCTCCTATCGTGGTGGTGCCCATGCTTTCATTGAACAAAGTGATTCGTGCGGGACTGCAATTCGCGTTGAATCTTTCAACCGACGTGAAGGTCGTACATGTGGAGTGCGGAGTCAATCAAGAGGAACTTCTCAGGCAATGGAATGAGGTCGTTGCAGAGCCGCTGAGACGATCTGGGCTGGCTGTTCCGCAGCTAACTTTTCTGGATTCGCCATATCGCTTCGTTATCAGCCCGATCGTCGAGTACGTTCTGGATCTTGAGAAAAAGAATCCGGACCGCCATATCGCCGTAATCATTCCTGAACTGGTGGAAAAACATTGGTATCAATACTTCCTCCACAATCAGCGCGCTGCCTGGCTGAAAACTGCACTTCTGCGAAGGGAAACACAAAGAATCGCCATTATTGACGTGCCGTGGCATTTGAGTTCGTGACGGCAAGATGAACGCATTTCAGACGCCCGCATTGCACTTCAATCCGGGAGTCTGCTAGGCAAATGCCCTCGCGCGCGGACGCTTACGCTTCCACTCGTAGTCCTTGCGAAGCAGGGCCATGTGTTTCTTGATCTGAGCCTCGATCTCCGCGAAGGCTGCCTTGACGCAGGCGCGCACATCGGCGGCCTCGCCGGTAGCGTGCAGTGTGCCTGTCGGAAGCGAAAGATTCAGGGAAAATAAGTATTCATCTTTTCGCGGGCGTTTCTCGATACAGCCGTGCAATTGCACCAGGTCAGGCGCATACCGTTTCAGCAGCTTTTCCATCTTCTCGACACGCCGTCGTGTTTCTTCTTCGACCGGTTCACGCCATTTGTCGAGCTTGTGGCTGATTAAGAGTTTCATGAGTGTGCCTTTCCGGGGAAACAGCGGAAGGAGGGTGCGACTCGCGGTGGTATCCGCAGACGCATTGGCAAATTCAGGATAACAATTCTTTCCCGAGGTTGCAAACACAGATAGCGGCAGAGTTGCGGAAAATAAATTCGGATGGATGGATCGAAATTCGATTTACTTCTTAAAGAGATCCTCGAATGCTTGACGGGCATCGCGGGGGCGCGAAACGTGCTCGGCGGAAGGCGCTGGTCCCGCAGCGGGAGCCGACGGAGCAGTATCCTTTTCAATCGTGGTGCGAAATTCGTAGAGTCTGCAATCGTTGCGCTGGTCCTTGCGGGGGATGCGTTCCGGAATCGGCTGCATGCATTCAAATCGCGCGGCCGTATCAAAATAAGCGCATTGCTTGCAGGAGTGCAGCTCGAAAGCGCACTTCGGGCACTTGCCTTTCGGATCGAATCCAGGTTGCAGAACGGCGCCGCAATTCGAACATCGCGCGCGAGTGATCGTGCCGACCATGCGCGGTGTTCGCGGTCCGATCTGCTCTTGACGGGGATGGCCTTCGGGCGGCCGTTTCTCTTTTTTCTGGGGCTTCTCGGCACTCATGTAGCCACGCTGCTTATACTTCCGCTCCAAGGGAACCTCCGGGGGGTGAATTACATCATACGCTACATCGGGTGGTACAACACAAAAAACAGTCAAACCAGTGAATTAGTACGCCTAGTCAAGTGTGTCCACTCAGGACTCGCGGGTCCAAAGTCGAGCCAGGCCTTCCGCGGGGAGATCGGGCTGCAAAAACTTCCTCGGCGCACCCATGTCGGAGAGGATCGCTTCGGCGGCAAGATAACCGCTGCGTACCGCTCCGTCCATTGTCGACGGCCAGCCCGTGAAAGTCCAGTCCCCCGCGAGAAATAGCCTCCCCAGCGGACTTTTCTGGGCGGGGCGCCACCGATCCGATCCAGGCGCGGGCGAAAATGTAGCGGAAGTTTCCTTGACGACAGTTCCCTTTAGGAGCTTGGCGCTGCGAATGGCTGGCAGCACCCCACTCAGTTCCTTCAAGCAAAGGTCAATGATTTCCTGGCGCGAGCGCGGCACCAAACTGTACGACGCGCTGATGACGAGTTGGAGGTATTGCCCTTCCTGCTCCGCGCCGCCGTAGAGTTGCGTTTTGTTGAAGATCCATTGCGTGGTGCTGTCCATCAAGGTCAGGAAAGGCTCACTCATCACTTTCTTGTCGAACCAAAGATGCACGCCTGTAATCGGCGAGGTCCGCAAGTTCCGCAGATTCAAAAACAGGGGCTCGCGTTCCACCAAGTCTGCCGGCAGCAACTCGGGCAGAATGTTCTGCGGCACCGCGGAAACATAGTAATCCGCGGTTTCCACCGAGCCGTCTTCCCTTTCGACACCTGTCACCTGATTGCCCGTCACTTGAAATCCGCGCACCCCGGCGCGAAGCAGGACTTCCCCTCCTCGCTGACCGATGGCTTCCTTGCACCCATCGTAAAGCTCTCCGAGCGGCACGCACGGAATCCCGACGCGGTAGCCTCCGCGCGTCGAGAGAAACGCTTTCCAGAACACATCGATTCCGTACCGCGCGTCGATTCTGTCCAACTCTTCATCGAGCGCGCTGACCAGGATCACTTCCCAAAAGCGTCGAATCGCGCGCGCGGTCTGGTGGTGCTTCTGAAGCCAGGCCAGCATCGTAACGCCGCCCGCATCGTTCGCCAGGTCCGCCGGGCGCCCGCCGCTGCGCGCGATATTCAGTAGCGCCCGCGCGATCGCCAGTTTATCGCCCCATCCCAGAAGAGGAAATCGCGCGAACGAGGGCGCCATATGAAAGGGTGGAGGCAGCAGGGAAGATTCCATGGCGCCGCGGCGTCCATCGGGCGCGGCAAACAGCAACTGGTCAAAGAAACGAATTTTTCCATCCGCGCGTACACGGCGATAGAAATCCTCGAGATTGGTGCAACAGCCCAGGGTCACGTGTTGGCAGTTGTCCACGTGCTCGCCTCCGGGCAGCACGTAGGACGCAGCCCGGCCACCCAGATGGGGCCGTTTTTCGAGCAAACGTAGGTGGTGGCCGGCTTCAGCCAGCGCGACGGCCGAGGAGAGTCCCGCCAGGCCGCCGCCGATCACGATCACGCTCTTCGAGGACATTGTGTTGGGAGTACCAGCCCAGCCGCGCGCGCAGGAGGATTCCTGTCTTTTCAGGAGTGCTCAGCCGCACGCGCTCGGAGAAAACATCGTAGCCGCGCGTTTCAATGCGCCGCAGCAGACTGCTATAGATCCGCGCCAGCGCCCAGAGCGCGGCACGCGCGTCGGAGTGCACGTCAGGGATCAGTTTCACGCCTTCGCGGTAAAAGTCCAGGGCGCGTCCGGCTTCGAACGCGAACAGATCGCGCAGCGCGGGCGTCAGCGGCCCGCGCGCCAGTTCCTCGGGGCGCACGCCAAACTTCTCAAGATCTTCTTGCGGTAGGTAGATGCGCCCCATCTCGTAATCTTTCGGCACATCGCGCAGGATATTCGTCAACTGGAACGCGATGCCGAGCCTTTCGGCGAGATCCGGCGCATGCGGATCGTCATATCCGAACACATGCAGGCACGTCAGGCCCACGGTTCCGGCCACGCGGTAGCAATACTCACGTAGGCGTTCGAACGTAGTGTAATTTCCGACCGTCAAATCCATTTCCGCCCCGGAAATTAGATCATGGAAATAGCGCGGTGGAATGTGGAAGCGCTCGATCGTGTCCGCAAACGCGGGGAGAATCGGATGCCCCGAAACATCGCCCGCCACGGCCGCATCGAGCGCAGCTCGCCAGCTCACCAGGCCACGCCGCTTGTCCCCTTCGCTCCCCACTGTGTCCGAGACGTCATCAACCAGCCGCATAAATGCATACAGCGCGCAAAGCGCATCGCGCTTGGCCTGCGGAAGCATGAAAAACGCGTAATAAAAATTGCTCGCCGAATTTTTCGCCACGCGCCTGCACTCGGCGTAAGACCGTGTGACGTCGCCAGTGGTATCACCTGGCGTTTTTTTGATGTTTGATGGAAGACAACCGCCCGCCACGATTGCCATGCGCCCCGGCGAGGGAACGGCTGCCGCCGCCACCGAGTCTTGCGCAAATAAACGCTGGAAGAGGGCGCGAATCAGTAATTGCAATTGCTTCGACTTCGGAATCGACGGCCGGTGCTGCAGCGTGTTGTAGCCGATGGCTTCGATCGAGTCCAGGACGGCGAGCCCGCCGCGGCTGAACATCTCGATGTCCACGCGCAACGCGGAATCGACACGCCCGGCGAGCGGCATTCCCTGCTCGAACAATCCCCGCGTCCGCGCGATGAGTTCCTTCATCAGCGAAACATAGCGCGCGTCGAATCGTCGCGCGACGATGTCATCCTCCGAGAGGCCGTGAGCCGCCAGCGTTTCGAGCGGAATGTAGATGCGGCCCTTGTCCAAGTCACGGCCAACGTCCTGCCAAACATTCGCGAGCTGCAGCGCCGCGCAGGTTGCATCGGAAAGTTGCTGCCGCTCCGCATCGCGATACCCGCAAAGGTAAAGTACCAGGCGCCCGACGGGATTCGCCGAATACCGGCAATAGCCGAGCACGCCATTCCAAGTGGGGTAACGATGCACGGTCTGGTCCTGGCGAAAGGCCACGAGCAAATCGGAAAACGGCTCGATGGGAATGTCGCACGCGAGGATCGTTTGGCGCAGGGCGACAAAAACGGGATGCGACGGCCGGCCCGCATAACAGCCGCGCAATTCCTGGTCCCAACCCTCCAGCAGCTCCAGCGCGCGCGCAGGATCGGCGATTTCATCTCCGAGGTCGTCGGCCCAGCGGCAGTACGCGTACAGATTGTAAAAATGTTGATGGAGGCGCCTGGGAAGCAACCACGAGGCCACGTTGAAATTTTCGTAGTGGTGCGTCGCGAGCCAACGCGTGTAGCGTTCGGCCTCCGCAACCGGACAGTCAAGCGGAGGCAATCCACGGGCGATTTCGAGTTCAGCAGGAATCTGCATGGCGTCCGGCCGGCCGCCGGAAACCCTGGCGCGGCCTGGAGATCTCCGTGCTGAGGAAAACGTCTATGGAATCACCGCGACTTTCATTTCGCCATTGCGATTTTTCATGTGCTCAAACATCTTTGGCAGTTCGGTGAGCGGAATCTCGGCATTCACAAAATCGCTCGAGCGGATTTCACCGCGCGCGATCGATTCGAGGGCTTCCCGGATAAAATGCGGCGTATGGTGGAACGTGGATTTGATCGTGATCTCGGAATAGTGGAGCGTGTTCGGGTCCACCTGGACCTGCGTGCCGCGAGAGCAGCCACCGAACAGGTTCACGGTGCCGCCGCGACGCACCATCTGAAGCGCCCATTCCCACGTCTTCGGCGTGCCCACCGCTTCGATCACCGAATCGGCTCCACGGCCACCTTCGGTTACATCCCGCACCGCCTTCGCAGGATCCGCCAAGTCCGTCGCAATGAACGCGGCGCGCGCGCCGTACTGCTCCGCCGCGCGAATCTGATTCGGGCGCTTGCCGAGCGCGATCACATTCACGCCACGCCCGGCGAGGGTGCGAATAAATTTTAATCCAATCGGGCCGCAGCCGATCACCACCGTCGTGTCGCCCGGTTGGACGCCGGTCTCATGTATGCCGCGCAACACACAGGCGAGCGGTTCGACCATCGCGGCATCCTGAAACGAAACGTGCTCGGGAATCACCAGCATGTTCTGGCGAACGATGCGCCCGGGAATGCGGATATACTCCGCGTAAGCTCCATTGTTGAACAACAGATCTTCACACAGATTGGTCTGTCCTTTGCGGCAGAACAAGCAGACGTTGCACGGCGCGGAATTCGACGGAACCACGCGCGCTCCGACTTTCAAGCCGCCGTTCACATCGGAGCCCAGCGTTTCGACAATACCGGCAAGCTCGTGGCCGAAAACGGCCGGCGGAGTAATCATTCGCGCGTGGTATCCGCGCTTCCAGACTTTCAGGTCTGTGCCGCAGGTCAATGCCACTTTTACGCGGATGAGGGCCTCGTCCGGAGCGAGCGTGGGAATGTCCACGTTCTCGATTTTCAAGTTCTCGCTTCCGTACAAGACTGCGGCGGTCATGTGACCGTTGCGTTGTTTATTGTTCTCGCTTCTTATCAAGGCTGTACCACCACTTTCAAGGAATCACTAATAGGATGTGCAGCTAATTCGAGGGCCTGATTCATGTCCTCCAAGGGAAATCGATGAGAGACCAGTTCGCGCACCGGCAATTGGCGCGAAAAAATAAGATTTGCCGCCTCTTCCTGACGGTCCACCGCAGCACTGTAACTTCCCAGAATTTCCTTTTCCGCGACGCCGACCGCGGCCGCCGGAAATTCAATCCGCATCTGCGGATCATTTTGCGCAAATAGCAGGATGCGTCCGCCGGGTCTGGCGATAGCCAGGGCATCGGTGAGCGCAGCCGGTAGCGGCACGGCCACCAGCACCGCGTCGGCGCCACGTCCTTCTGTGCGGGACCGGATTTCCTCCGCGATCCGGCCGTCGCGCGGATCGACCGCCAAATCGGCGCCCAGCGACAAACTTTTCGCGCGGCGTTCCGGCATCGGGTCGCTACCGATGACGAACGCTCCGGCCAGTTTCGAAAGCATCATCAGAAGCAGTCCGATCGGCCCCTGTCCCATGATCAAAACGGTTTCGCCTGCGGAGACGCGGGCCTTCTCAACAGCTTTGAGGCACGTATTGACTGGCTCGATGAAAGTGGCTTCTTCAAAGCTGATTTCGTTCGGAATGGCCAACATGCCACGCTGGGCCACCCACGGCATCGCCCTCACGTATTGGGCAAATCCTCCGCCGTTGGGATCAAAACCCGCGGTCAAGCCAACCATTTTGTACACGTCACATTGCGAATACAAGCGGCGATCGCAATAAAAGCACGCTCCGCAGGGAATGTGATGAAAACTCATGACCCGGTCGCCAAGCTTCCACTGCGTGACTCCCGCACCCACGGCAACGACCGTGCCGGAAACTTCATGCCCAAAAATTTGCGGAGCCGCGACAAAACCGTGCTCGATCTTCTTGAGGTCCGTGCCGCAAATCCCGCAGGCGGCAACCCGTATCAGGACTTCGCCCGCTGCGATCCGGGGCACAGGAACGTCTTCCACGACCACGCGCCCTTTGCCGCGGTACACGGCCGCGCGCATCGTGGCGGGAATGGGGTCCGCCGCGAAAGATGTTTCGAGCATGGCGCCGGTGCGGCTCATTGCGCGGCTACCAGACCCGGTTCGATCGGAATCAGCCTATCGCCAAGCATCCCTGCGTAAGCATCCAGAAAATCCGCGAGGTGGCGCGCCGCGAGGCGGCAATCGCGCGCAAGTGAGAGCAGTGCAGGCAATCCGGACGGGTGGCGGAGCACCTGCGCGATAATCCCGCCGATCCGAATCTGTCCCTGCGCATTACGGACTCGCTCAAAATCATAGGGCATATCGAAATCCAAGGTGTCGCTGACGGCCCGAACGGCTACTCCCGGCACTCCATAGCGAGCCGCTTCCGCAAGAATTATGTAGCTTTCCATTTCGACGGCTTCCGCAAGCTTGCCGAGTCGCAGTTTTTCTGCCGCGCGCGATACCAGCGTCCGCGACGTCGCGAACCGCTCCACTTGCCGCGCGCCGCACTCCACTGCCGTGGCCAACAACTCCGGATGGCTTGCGACCGCAACAGGTTCGCCAACTTCACTAACGAGGCGGGCGGCCAGAACGTCACCTGGACGGTATTCGCTTCGAAGAGCGCCTGCCAGACCCGTCGAAATGCAAATGTCGGGCCGGTCGGGAAGCATTCGGCGCGCTGCCTCCAGGGCATGCGTCTGCCCCATGCCCGTCAGGACCGCGCGAACACGCGCCCCGCCGAATTGCGCTTCAAAGCGCGGCCAATCGCCCGGCAATCGCCGGAACTTTCGTCGGTTCCGCCACGGCGCGAATTCGGCTTCGACCGCGAATGTGACCAGAATATTCATCGAGCCTGATGTTCTCCTACGCCGCATGAGCGCGCGCCACCGCGTGCGCGCCCCGCGCAGAAACATAGCCGTTCGCTTCGTACCACCGAACCGCGCGCTCCAGCGCCCCCTCTATCGGACCATGGGAGAAGCCCAGCTCGCGCGCGGCTTTCGTTGCGTCGACAAACATTTTGTGCCGCGCCATTCGCACGCCTTCGAGAGGAATCTGCGGCTCCCGCCCCAGCACCCCGGATACAAATGTGTCCACGCACGCAGCAGCATAGGCCAGGGCGTGCGGAAATTTCCATCGCGGCGAGCGCAGTCCGCTAATTACCGCCAGCATGTCGAGCATTTCCTTGAGCGTCAAATTGCGCCCGCCTAAAATATATCGCTCCCCGATGCGGGCGCGGTCGGCGGCGAGCAAATGCCCCGCCGCGCAATCCTCCACGGGAACGAAATTCAAACCGGTATCCACATAGCCCGGCATACGTCCGTTCAAGAAATCGACAATGATTTTCCCTGTCGGCGTCGGCTTCCAATCGCCCGGGCCCACCGGCGTCGTCGGGTTGACGATCACGACGGGCAGGCCGGCCTCGGCCGCGCGCATCGCGCATTGCTCCGCCTCGAACTTCGAGCGCTTGTAGTGGCCGATCATTTCCCCGACAGTGGACTGCGTCGATTCATCCGGCAATCCATTTTTGCGCGGAACAGCAATGGTCGCGACCGTGCTGGTGTACACGAATTTTTCCACGCCCGCGCGGCGGCCGGCTTCGAGCAAGTTGCGCGTCCCAGTTATATTCGATTCGTAGATCTCTTGCGGGTTCTGAGCCCACAACCGGTAATCCGCTGCAACATGAAACACGCGCGTGACCCCCGCCATAGCGCGTTCGAGAGAAGCCGTGTCCCGCAAGTCGCCGATGAAACGTTCCGCCTCCAATCCATCGATGGCTCGCGTATCGCTCGCTGGACGCACCAGGACGCGCACTTGCTCGCCGCGCCCGGCAAGTTGCCGCGCCACGTGGCTTCCCAGGAAGCCGGTCGCCCCGGTGACCAGCGTTTTCATAGCACGCGCAGTCTCCCGTCGGAGGAAACCAGATCCGCATTCTGCGGTGGCGGAGGCATCAGCGTGCCGCCTCCCGTATGCCCATTGGTAGGTCCGCCGCCTGCATTGCTGCCAGGATGCCCTCCCATCCGTCCGGAAAATTGCCATTTCAACATTTTCCAGGTATCGCCCAACTGGCGCTTGGCGCCGAGCACCGGCGTGGTCTCAAACCCAACGTGCATCATGCAATCTGCGCATCGAGGATCATTGCCCGGACCGTATTTTTCCCAAGGCGTCGAATCGACCAATTCTCGATAGGAACTATAGTGATTGTCGGTGATGACGTAGCAGGGCCCCTTCCATCCGCGCGGGTTGAACGTCGGCGTTCCCCAGGCGGTGCACTCCAGTTCGCGTTCTCCTCGCAAAAATTCCAGATAGATCGGAGAAACCATCAGGTTGTGTTTATCGAGGAGCTTGACCGCTTCCCGGAATTTCTCGCGAATATCCGCGCGCGACATGAAAATATCCTGCGTCTGCACGGCGGAGTAACCGTATGCCGGCGAGAGCATGTATCCGTCGACGCCCAGCGTATCCAAATAGGCGTAGAGGTCGGCGATCTCGTTCAGGTCCGTCTCCTTATAGATCGTCGTATTCGAGCAGACCATGAATCCGGCAGCCTTGGCGGCCTTGACTCCCTCGATGGCTTCGCGGAACACGCCGTCCTTCTCCACGCACAGGTCGTGTGTCCGTTCCAAGCCGTCCAGATGCACGTTAAAGAAGAAGCTGGAAGTAGGTTTGAACTCATGCAGGCGCTTGCGAATAAACATGCCATTGGTGCACAGGATGATGTGCCGTCCACGCTCCAGGATTTCCCGCGCCAGCCGGCCGATCTCCGGGTAAATCATCGGCTCGCCGCCGCAGATGGAAACGACGGGCGCGCCGCACTCATCCGACGCCGCCACGCACTGTTCCACGGTCATTATCTCGTTAATGGTTGATTTATATTCCCGGATTCGGCCGCAGCCCGTGCACGTCAAGTTGCAGGCGTGCAAAGGTTCCAGCATCATTACCATCGGAAACTTTTCCGCGCCGCGCAGGCGCTGGCTCGCGACGTATTTCGCAAGATTTGCGGTCATCTTCAACGGGTATCTCATCCAATCTCCTGGTTTGATAATTGCCGATCGAATTCCTGGGGCCGCACACGCAGTGCACAAAACTGGGCAGTCCTCTGTATCGTGTTGCGGTATCGCGCCAGCGCGTACAGAGGAAAATAATTCCGGTACAAGTGATATTTCAGGTAAAACACGCACGGAAATCCCGTGCCTGTAAATTCATTCTCGGCCCACGAGCCGTCGGATTGCTGCCGTTCGACCAAGTGAATTACGGCGCGCGAAACGGCAGGGTCGTCCGCGTCGCTTGCCGCGAGCAATCCGATCAAGCCCCACGCGGTCTGGGAGGCAGTGCTCACGCCTTTGCCTTTGAGCGAGGCGTCATAGTAAGACGCGATCGATTCCCCGAATCCGCCATCAGAATTCTGAACTCTTCGAAGCCATTCGACCGCTTGCTGACAATATCCGCGAGCGGTAAGTGCAATCGTGTCGAGCGCGCGAAGGACGCCGCTGGTGCCATAAACGTAGTTCACGCCCCAGCGCCCGAACCATGGCCCTTCTTCGGTTTGATCTTTCAAGAGGAATTTTACCGCCCGTTCGATTGCGGGGTGGTTCGCGGGCCAGCCGTACCAGCCCAGACATTCAACGACGCGTGCGGTAACGTCGGCGGTCGAGGGATCAATCATGGCGTTGTGGTCGGCAAACGGGATCTGGCACAGGAATTGGCGGTCGTTATTGTGGTCGAAGGCGCCCCAGCCGCCATCGTCATTCTGCATCGCCAGCAGCCAGGCAAGGCCGCGCCGCGTGGCAGCTTCCATGCGCGGCTTGTCCGGATAATCCACACGCTGCAACGCCATCAATACGAATGCGGTGTCGTCGACATCGGGAAAGAAATCATTGCGAAATTCAAACGCCCATCCTCCGGGCATGACCCCGGGAGTCTTCACCATCCAGTCGCCTGGGCCGGAGATCTGCCTTGCGAGCAGCCAATCCGCCGCTTCGATCAACGCGGGATGACCGGGGGGCAAACCTGCTTCTTCGAGGGCGACCATCGCAATTGCAGTGTCCCACACGGGCGAAACGCACGGCTGCACCCGAATTGTGTCGCCTTCTTCAATCTCGAAGCGCGAAAACTCGCGAATCTCCCGCGCGGTCAGTGGATCATCGGGGGAGTGTCCCAGCGCCAAGAGCGCAAAAATCGCGTTCATCATGGCGGGATAGATTGCGGCCAATCCTTCGGTGCGCTCGAGATGTTCGAGAAGCCATTCCCGCGCCTGGCGCAGCGCTCGATTCCGCAACGGCTTCCACGGAATGCGTTCATACAGCTTGAAACCCCGGTCGAGCGCAAGGATCCTTATACAATGCATCCACGGATACGCCGCCAGGCACAGTAAAGCAGGGCTTGCGCGCATAAAGGATGGTCAGTGGGATCACGATCCCTCGCGTCCATGAGGACATCTCATAAATGTTAATCGCGAACCAGTTTGGCAGAAGCATCAGCTCCGGCGGCACCGCGGGAACCATGTCCCAGCCAACCGCGCCCACCAGTGCAAGATATAAACGGCTATAGGAATTCGACGCTTCCAGGCCGCCGAGTTCATGAACTCGCCGGCAAGCACGCCGCAGATGGTCGGAATCCGGCGAATCACCAGCCAGCCGCAAGGCGACATACGCCTTGACTGTCGCGTTCAGTTCGGAGGGCCCGCCGTGGTAAATGTTCCAACCGCCGTCTTCGAGCTGGCGGCGCCGGACGTAATTCGCAAGTTTCGCGATGCCATCGGGGCGCGCTTTACCGATGACGTTCAGGTAGAAGATGTAGTCCGATTCGAGGGTGGTGTCCGCTTCAAGTTCGCCGAGCCAGTAGCCTTCCGACGCCTGGAGCGAAAGCAGGTAATTCACGCCGCGGTCGATCGCGTCGTGCAAACTCTCGGCTACCGCTGGAAACAGTCCGGCGGAGCGGTCGTCCGATGGGCGCTCAAATTGTAAGCGTGTCCCAAGAGCCATCTTTATGTCCAAATCCCGAATAGCGTTGGATGCATACCCTCAGTGAACCGATAGCTCGCCGAAAACACCTTACCGCCAACTTTTTGCACTAATGATGATTTGGCTTGGGAACCCCCTGCACTTGCCCGGACATAGATTCACGTCCGCCCCCAAGCACGAGACCCTAACAGGTTCAAACTCTATTATGTGTAGTATTGAAGCCGGGGTCAACAAGGATTGCACCTCTTGTTAAACGAGATGTTAGCCCCTAGTGTTTCAGCTATATACAGGCAAGCTAGATCATTCCCTGCTCAGATTTCTTTTCGAGTCTTCCTACACGTTCCGCCAGTTCGGGCAGGCGAGCAGACCACGCGAATTGATCTTTGAATTTTTGGAGTGGACGTGCGGGAGTCCCCCAAACGATCTGTCCGCTGCGAATTGTCTTTCCTGGCAGGATGCCGGCTTGCGCGCCAATCACTGCGCCATCTTCAATCTGGCAATGGTCGCCCAGTCCTACCTGGCCCCCAAAGGCGACATCCCTGCCAATCACTGCCGATCCTGAGATACCAGTTTGCGCGGCGATCACCGTGTTTTCGCCAATCCGCACGTTGTGCGCGACGTGCACCAGATTGTCGATCTTCACCCCCGCTGAAATTTCCGTGCAATCGAGCGAACCACGGTCGATCGTCGTGTTCGCGCCGATCTCCACGTCGTTCCCGATCCTAACTTGACCGGCCTGCGGAAATTTCCAGCGTTTCCCCTTTTCCGTCACGTAACCGAAGCCATCCGAACCGATCACTGCCCCTGCGTGCAAGATCACCCCATCGCCGAGCTGTGCTCCCGCATAGAGCGTCACGCGGGGATAGAGCCTGCATCGCTCTCCAACCCGCGCGTCGCGTCCTAGAAAACAAAATGCGCCGATTTCCGTGTCCTCACCCACCTTCACGTTTTCTTCGATCACCGCGTAGGGACCCGCCGAAACGCCGCGCGCAAGTTGTGCGGTAGGTGAAATGACAGCGGTCGGGTGGATACCCGTCGCAATGGGAGCGGGTGGCACAAGCCATGCCGCCGCCCTCGCAAATGCCAGCTTTGGATTCGCCGCGCGTAGCAGTGTCTTTCCATCCACGGCCAGCCCCGGCGCAATTAACACGCAGCGCGCCTGAGAGGCGGCGGCACGGGCCAAATGGCGCCCCGTCTCCACGTAGATCAGGTCGGCGGCGCCGGCGGTGTCCGGCGCGGCGACGCCCGATAGTTGGACGGTACCGTCGCCTTCGAACGTGCAGGCCAGGTATTCTGCGAGTTCATGAGCAGTGCGTGTCATGATCTGTGTCTCCTCGTTTTTTTAAATGCCGGGGGTTCAATCGCGATAAATCGGCGGCTCCCCAGGCGGGCGCGTTTTCCAGCGCCGATGTAGCCAAAGCCACTGGTCGGGATAGCGCCGGACATAATTTTCAATTACGCGGGTGAAACGCTGGGTATTTTCTGGAATGTCCGTCGCGTCGTCACCCGTGCGAACTAGTTCAATTGCTGGTTCGAAGCACAGCCTGTATTTTCGCAGCGCGGCGTCCCAGTGAAGAAACCCGGGGACTACGGCAGCGCCGGTATGAAGCGCAAATCGAGCCAATCCAGCCGTGGTGCAGGCCGGAATGCCGAAAAAATCGACAAATACACCCTCCACGAGCGATGTGTTGTGATCGGCGAGGACACCGACGGTGCCACCGGCGGCCAGCACCTTCAGCACCGCTCGAGCCGACTGGTTCTTCTCGATGGGAGCGTTCCCACTGAGGCAGCGGTAACGGGTGACCAGGGCATCGACGCGAGGGTTGTCGAGGGCGCGCACCAGAAAATGGAGTGGGTAGCCAAACAGTGCCTGGGCGAAGGGTGCGAGTTCCCACGCGCTCATGTGCCCGGTCAGGAAGAGGACCCCTTTGCCGCGTGCTTGCGCCGCCGCGAAATTTTCAAATCCATCGAGCAGGACGAGGCGCTCGATATTCTCTTTCGTAAGGCGCGGAAAGTGGGCGAACTCCGCCCCCATCCAGCCAAGTTGCCGCACCATGCCACGCAACGCCGTCCGGCGCTGTTTCTTGCTCCATTCGGGAAATGCTAGACGCAAATTCTCCATTGCGGCGCGGTGCAATCCGGGCCGCGCCCAGAGCAGAAATGCGGCCGTGCGCGCTCCGGCATATCTCGCGAGCGGCCGAGGCAGCGCGCCAATCGTCTTCAACAGGATCCACAGTGCCGCGTATTCCAGTCGTTCTCGCACCCGGGGATTATAGCGGTTGCGGGCTCTACTTTTATGCTGAAGGCATCATGTGAAGCGTGGGGACCGCGAGTAACGGGAAGCAGAGGCTCCGCGCCTTGCTGCTGAAAACTCCCCGCTGCAATGCTAGACTCAGCGAATTGCATTCTGCCGCCCCAATCCGCTCGCACGCCGTTGAAGAAGCCAACATCCAGATTCCCCTTTGGAGCGTGCCGCTCGTTCTTGTCGTTCTCTACGTCTGCCTGTTCAACGGGCTGGGTGCGCTGGGATTGGTAGGCCCGGACGAGCCGCGCTACGCGGCGATCGCTCGCGCGATGGCCGAAACACATGATTGGGTCACGCCGCGCCTTTGGGGTACACCCTGGTTTGAGAAGCCAGTGCTTTATTATTGGGCAGCCGGGATAGCCATGCGCATTTTTGGCGTGAGCGAATTTGCCGCGCGGCTGCCTTCGGCGCTCGGGGCCTTGCTTGCCGTTCTAGCCGCCGCCTGGACTGCGTTGCGTTCCTACGGCATTGGCGCCGCGTGGTATGCCCTGTTGATGCTGCCCACATCGGTCGCGATGATCGGATTCGCGCGTGCCGCGACGCCGGACATGTTGTTTGCCGGGCTGCTGACGGCAGCGATGGCTGCCGCCGGTGAAATGCTGCAGAAGTCGCGTCCTGGGCCAGCGCTGCGGATCGCGTTCGGTTTTTTTCTCGGCGCCGCGGTGCTGGCGAAGGGGCCCGCAGCCGTGATTCTTGCCGGCGGCGCGACGTTGCTGTGGGCGGCCCTGTCCCGCCAGTGGCTCGCCCCATTTCGATTTCTGCATCCCCTGGTTATCGCTGCGTTTTGTGTGACCGCGCTACCGTGGTATGTCGTCTGTGCGCTGCGCAATCCCGACTTCCTCCAAGTCTTTTTTTGGCACCACAATTTCGAACGCTATCTGACCCCAGTTTTCGAACATCCCCAACCGTTCTGGTTCTTCGGGTACGTCTTGCTGCTCGCGCTGATTCCTTGGATTTGGGTGTTTTGTACGGTGTGCTGCGGCATCAAATTCAACAAGGGTCATATGAATTCCCACAGCGCTCTGATTGGTTGTTGGGCTGCCTTCACGGTGTTGTTTTTCAGTTTCTCCCAGTCGAAACTTCCCGGCTACATTCTTCCGGCTATTCCGCTGCTTTTCGTCCTTCTGGGACGCGAAGTCGCCTGTTCGTTCGAACAAGGAGGGAGAAGCACAAGCTGGCAGATGGGAGCTGCGGGGCTCGTATTTCTGGCCTTCACGGCGCCTCTGGTGAAACCTGTCTTGGATACAGCGCAGGTATATCAGATAACTGATCTCCGCGGCATCGTCGCAGCCCTGAGTCTTGGTATTGCTGGGGGGCTATGCATACTCACGCTCAGTTTGCTGAAGCGCGCGAAAGCTGCTTTGATTGGGGTCGCCCTCTTGGTCACAGCTTTGGTCGGTGTTTCAAATGTGGGAATTCTGCCGCAAGTGGACCACCTTTTTTCCCCTCGGGAATTGGCGGAATTGGTCATGTTGAAAGACTCGGCTGCGTCGGATATTGCGGAGTACAAACTTCCCCGTTCATGGAATTACGGATTGAATTACTACTTTGGACGAGAATTGAGAGAATGGACTCCCGGGTCGCCGCAACCGGATTGGATTGTTACGACACCTGGAGCTGCATTCGAGATCCAGGACGATGGCATACAGGTGAAGGAAGTAAATCCCATCAGCGCGCCCACGATCATGTTGCTTCATGTCCTTCATCCGGAAGAAAAACAGTCACTGCGCTAATGGGGAAGGATCACCCGCCGGCGGCAGATTCACCAGGAAGAAACTCACGATGCGGTTCTCGTAGTTGTGTTTTTCCTCGTCCAGCATCCCACCGTAATTCCCGTGAGGCAGAACGGCGAGTTCGTGCGGCAGCGGCGAATCGCGGAATAATTTGCTCGTGTACCCGGCGAGAACTGGATCATCAGGTGATTCGAGATAAAGCTGAGCGACTCCAATAAGCTTGCCGAGGCCCGAGCGGTTAACCAGCAGTCCGACCATTTCTTCCGGACGGTCGTAGGGTGATTCCACCGCGACAGCGCGGACACGACGGTCTCCGGTCGCCTCGGAAAGCGCCGCGTAGGCGCCGAGGTTTACGCCCCATACACCGAACCGATTGGGATCCACATCGCCGCGGTTCGCGACGGCATCTATCGCGGCATGCAGTTCCGCAACCTCCCGAAAGCCAAGAGTGGTGTGTCCGCCGTTGGACCCCTGCGCCGAAAAATCAATTAGGAATACGTTGTACTGGTGGTCTTGCAAGGTCGAAGCGAGTGTCAGGAGTTCTCCGCGGCTCGACTGGTACGCGGGACACAGAACCACGGCGGGAGCTGATTTCAAGCCTGGGAAGAACCAACCCTCGCGCGAGCCTTCGCCGGCCACGGTGTAGGCAAGAGTTTCTGGATGACCCGGAAAATTTTTCAGGTCGAAATCGGAATGGCTCTGCGCTGGTGAAATCATGCGGTACACCAGGTATCCGGAGATCGCGGCTGTCGCCAGAATCATGAACAAAAATAGCGCCAGAGCAGCGATAAAGAGCTTGGAGTACCACTTGGTGGGATCGCGAAATTCGGAAATGAAGCCCATGCTCTCGGATTCGCAGCCGTGGAGCGAGGTCCCGCCCTGCCGGTCGAAACACTGGGGAGGGGATGCGACGCTCGGCTCGCGCATGTTAGCACAGATAGCCGCGCATCACGGTACCTCGATGAATCGAATGTTCCCGAAACGCACCAGGCATCCCACGCAGTATGATAAAAAGGTTGGTGGATGGCCCAGGCCTCGGGGCGGGCATATACCCCATGCAGATCGTGGACCTGCGACAATTGACTTCCCGGCAGCTCGAACCCTTGCTGGCCGAAGAGGCACAGCAGTGGCGGCAAGAGCTTCATTGGGACTACCGCGCCTCGATTGACCTGATCAAGAAATTCGTGGATGCCCGGTCACTGACGGGCTCGGCCGTCATCGAGAACGGCGAGCCGGTCGGGTACGCGTTCTACGTGCTGGAAGAACACAAGGGGCTGGTCGGCGGACTTTTCGTCTCCCCGCGTTACGCTCAACAGGAATTGAGCCAGCGGTTGCTGGCGGACACACTCACAACCTTGGGCGGCATACCCAAGCTAGACCGAGTCGAGGCGCAACTCATCCCGTTCGGCTATACCCTCGATCCCATCCTTTCCGAGTACGGATTTCGGCTATTCACGCGCCAGTTCATGCTCGTGCCGCTCCCGCAGACAAACGGGCCGGTACAGGACGTCATTCCTGGGCTTATTCGAGAGGGCCCGGGCGCGGGTCTGATCCTCGAACGATGGGACCACCGCTACTTCGAATCCTGCGCGCGGTTGATCCAGCTCGCCTATGCAAATCACGTCGACGGTGAAATCAATGACCAGTACCGCAGCGAATCCGGCGCTCTGCGATTTCTGAAGAACATCATTATCCTGCCCGGATGTGGACAGTTCCAGGCCGAGGCATCCTTCGTACTTCGGCAGCCCCATGCGGGGCACCTTGCTGGAGTTGTCCTGAATTCCTCCGTCTCCGCGGGCGTCGGCCACACTACACAAATCTGCGCCGTGCCCGGATACCAGGGTCACGGGCTGGGCCGCAGGTTGATGGAAGCTTCCCTGCAGGCTCTGCGGTTCCGGCGCTACACCTCGGTGTCACTCACGGTGACGTCGGGGAATGAACGTGCGGTGCGTCTGTACGAACGGCTGGGATTCAATACGATCAAAAAATTCGCCGCAGGGGTTTGGACCGGGTACTCCCGGTGAAAATCTAGCGAGTGACTCAGCTTGAAAAATGCCCGTTCCGTCCCGAAGAACCTGGGACGGAATGCCGCTACAAAACCGATGGACATAGTTGGTTGCAGGCTTTGTAGAAGCGTCTTTTTTTGGGGCGGGCAGATGATCCCTCTAATCACGTCAAAACTGAGCCGCCACCAAAGTCTGGTCCAGCTTTTCTTCGGGCTATGCAAAGTATGGGTGGCATGGCGGAAACTGCCCCGCCTCGGAAGCTTGCTGAGCGATGGAAGCCTTTGCCATACTTAGAAGCATGAGCGGCCGTGTGATCCCCTTCCTGGCTCTCCTGGCGGCGCTAATTAATGCGGCAGCCGCGCGCGCGGATGAAATTCGTCTGAAAGATGGCACAAAAATCAGCGGCACAATCGTCGGCTTCGAAAACGATTCCTTTAGGGTGGAGACCGCCTACGGTTTTGCGCTCGTACTCAAGGACAAGGTCGCGGATATCAGTATTTCCGCGGCGAAGAAAGAGCCCGAGCCGAAGTCGAAATCGAGCGCTTCCACAACGCCTCCGCCAGCGGCCAAACCCATCGCATTACCCGCCGCGAAGGAACCTCATTCAGCAACGAATACTCCCGTCGTGGTGGATGCGTTGGCGACCGAACGGCCTGCAGCTGCGGAAAATGCAGCTCTCACCCCCGCGAAAAATGAACCCGCACCTGTGAAGACAATCGCGGCGCCGGCCCCGCCGCCACCGCCTCCGGCTCCGCCCGAACCGCCTGCGATTCGCGACGAAATTCACGGCAACCTGTACATAAACCACACCTATAACTTCCAGATGTATAAGCCGCCGAGTTGGGACATGATTCCCGCAGCCCGCAAGGCTCTACCGGACGCGGTGACCGCTCTGGGAACGTTCGATCAAACGACAATGCTGGTGGTTGGCCGCGCTCGCGCCAAAGATTCCCTTGATGTGTACGCCACAGCGACGGGGAAGGCTCTCAGCGGGGTCTACGAGAATTATCGGCTAATTTCCACAAACCACTTGACGATCGCCGGATTGCCCGCAGTCGAGCAGCGCGCGCGCGGGACTGCCGATGGCCGCGATTGGTCGGTCGTGCTGCTGACGATTGTGCGGGGAGGAGATGCCTTCACCCTGTTGGGTATGACCTGGGCAGACTCAGACCTCATCCAAGTCCAGGAAAACGTCATTTTAAAAACCGTGAACAGCCTCACGTTTTCCGCGGAGTAGCGCAGACAGCTAAGGGCTCGCTTTACCTTTTGTCAATATACTTCGAGTTAAATTCCGAAACCCTTAACACAGAGGACACAAAGAGCCACAGAGAACCTCAGAGAAGTTGACCTGCCGGTCTCGTCCTTCTATCTCACATTTCTCCGTTAAGCCCTCCGTGCTCTCTGTGGCTTTTCTCTGCGTTCTCCGTGTTAAATTCCGAAAAACGCAACCCAAAATGCAAGCATTTAGGTGGCTAGTGGTGCGGAAGGGACCGCCTGACGACCGAAGCCCCGAAGGTCCCGCGAGCAGTGTTCAGGACTCACCTTCCAACTTCCGAAGACGAACTTCAACGCCGGTCGTATTCTTGAGGGCATCGGCGAATTCTTGAGTGTTTGAACCACGATAATGATAGGGATAAACAATCTTCGGTTTGAACGCTTTCGCGCACTCCGCGGCTTCGAGCGTTGACTCCGTTCTGGGAGGGTTCATCGCTAGGAACGCGACGCTAATGTTCTTCAGGGCCTTCATCTCCGCGGTGCATTCCGTGTCGCCAGAGAAATAGACGCGCGTTTCACCGAAATTCAAGATGTAGCCGCTTCCGATCCCTTTGTGGTGAAACGGCATTCCTGGCGATGATCCCTGCACGATGTTGTACATTGGGACGCCTTCGAAGGTGATGCCCATCACTGTCTTCTTCTCTGCATCGGTAACGGTTTCCGCCTGGCCGCAGGCTGGGGCGCAATTAAGGGTATCGATGACGGCAGGCGGCCCGACAATAATCGTCCCGGGCTTCTTCAGCTTGTCGACCATCGCGGGATCCAAGTGGTCGCGGTGGGTGTGGGTGATCACGAACATGTCCGCCTGCGGGATGCCTGTGTAGTCCCCTTGGCTCCAAGGATCAACGTGAATCACCTTCCCTGCCCATTCAAGCATCACGCTGCCATGATAAAGGGGCGTGATGCGAAGTTCCCCTTGGGAAGTCTGCATCACATCGGCCAGCCGGTTGGAGGTTGCGGCGTGTAGCAGCACCGCTAAGGTCAGGTGCGAGACAACTGCGACGGCCACAGAGAGGACGTATGCGGCGTGTTTGTGCATGGAACGAACTCCTCAGATCTTGGATGACGGGCAGTATACATCGCTTCCTTCAGGGTGTGCGGCTGCAATGGGCACAGAGCATTGATTCCTTGGCCGGGTAGGTCTATATTGCCAGCAGTTCTACTTTCAGACTGAACTTTCCAGTAGGAGTGACATCTAAATGAAGCGCAAAATTTGGCTTTCGGGCCTACTTGGGGCAATCGGCCTTGTATTGATTTTTTCCGCTGTCAAGACTGCCTTCAGCGGTCAAAGCAAGGCGATGAAGAGCGCTGGTATCAGTACTACTGGCGCGATTGCAGGGACCGGGACATTGTCCGGCAGCGTGAAAGCGCCCAAGGAATTCAAGGCTGCAAAAGTCTATGCCAAGAATCTGGATAAGAACGTCGTCTACATGGTGTTCACCGAAGAGGGGAAATATCAGGCGGTGGACCTTTTCCCCGGCAACTATGAAGTGAGCGTCACGAAGAACGGTTTTTCCGGGGGAGACGCGCAAAAGATCACTGTAACCGCGGGTGGAAACGCGACAGCAGACTTCTCTCTGAAAGAAGGAACTTTCAGGCCCAATCAACAAATGCGCATCGGCCTGCTCAAAGATGAGCCGCTACTTTCCTACGACGAACTATATCCGCCAAGTCATGCCCGGGAGACGATTGAACGGACCTGCATCCTGTGCCACGGTCCGGACTTCCTCCCGAACAAGCAGTGGGATGAATCGCAGTGGAACGCGGCGATCGATCTGATGCAGAACCCTTTTGATAACGCGGGCTCGCGCCTGGTGCCGGGTACGTTTGCTCCCGGCGAGCGAGAGGAGCTGGTAGCTTATCTGGTCAAGAACTTCGGGCCGGAAAGCAAGAAACGCGGGCTGGCAGTTCCCGACCAGCCCATCGACGAAAAAGCGCTGGGCAAGGCGATGTTTGTCGAGTACCACATTCCACCGCTCCCGAGCGGCCAGCGCGGCTTCCACGACGCGCACCTCAGCCAAAATGGAGACGTTTGGTACGTGGACGCGAGGGGCTTGCAGATCGGCAAAATGGACCCGCGCACGGCCACCTGGACGGACTACGCGCTGGCGGGACCTCAATTTCGAGGGCACGGCCTCACGCAGGACGCCGGCGGGGACATCTGGGCCTCCGGGCACACGGGTTTTGTGCGCGTCGACAGCAAGACCGGAGCGATAAAGTATTACCCGTACAATCCTGAAGCCAAGCGGCCTCCGCATGGAAATACCCCCTTTATCGACTCCAAACAGAATGTATGGACGTCTCTTTCTTGGGCGAATGAAATTGCCAAGTGGGACCGCACGACCGAGGAAATCTCCCGGTACAAGTTACCCACCGACAACGCCTTCGCCTACGGCATGGTCATGGACAAGAACGACAACGTTTGGGTCGCGGATTGGTGGCGCTGCAAAGTGACGAAGTTCGATCCCGCGACGACGCAGTTCATCGAATACCCCGCGTTAACGCGGCCGTGCACCATGCGGCGCGTGTTCGTCGATCATAACGGCATGGTGTGGTATGCGTTGGAAAGCGCCGGGAAGATCGGAATGCTCGATCCCAGCACGGGAAAGATGGTCGAGTACAACGAGCCCGTGAAGTGGGCATTCCCCTACGACATCCAGGAGGATCACGACTATAACCTGTGGATCGCAGACTCGGGACAAGGTGGAGCGCTGGTCAAGTTTGAACCGCGATCGAAAAATTTCACCTACTATCCCTACGTGCAGAGAACCGATATGCCGAAGATCGAAGTGTCAGGTCAGAATTCGATCTGGTACACCACGCGAGCCGCGGATCCAAAAGACCAGGCGTTGGGCGTGTTGTACCCTGACAAATCGAAAATTAAAACACTAGCCGCCAGCTACTGATTTAGTCGCATCGATAGTCTGGGTGAAAGGGTTCGTATACTGAGTCTGTGTGACACCGCAGATTTCGGGCGCTTTTGTAGCGCCCGCCTTCAGGCGGGCACTGTAGACTCAAGCACATGCTCACCTAAAGGTGAGCGCTACAGGCCCCAGCCCCCCACTCAGACACATTTACGGCTTGGCGTTACCATTCGCTGCGCGCCTTGACCGAGTTCACCTACATATGGGAGGGCCGAAGTCATGACCGACAATCCTCGCCGCGATCTCCTTAAGAAGGCAGCGGCACTCAGCATAGGCGCGATCGCCTCCGCCAGCAGTGTCTTTCCTCGCGCAAGCGGCGCCCTTGAGCAAGCGAATCAAAAACCTGCCGATGCTGACTTTTTTCCTGGGTTCAAGAAACTGACAAAGAAGACTTCTGGCGCCACGATTAATTTTGTTACCGCCGGAAACGGGCCCGGGCTGCTGTTACTCCACGGCTATCCGGAAACTCACATCGAATGGCGCAGGATTGCGCCCGAGCTTGCCAAAACATACACGGTGGTTGCGGCCGATCTCCGCGGGTATGGAGACAGCAGCAAGCCCGCGGATGGGGAAAACCACTTTGGCTATTCGAAGCGTGCAACGGCGCAAGACCAGGTGGAAGTCATGTCCAGCCTGGGGTTTGAGAAATTCGCGGTCGTGGGTCACGATCGAGGAGGGCGAGTGGCCCACCGAATGGCTATGGATCACCCGGATCGCGTGACAAAAATTGCAGTCCTCGACATTGTCCCCACTTATAAACTTTTCCACAACGTTACCAAGGAATGGGCGACGTCTAGTTTTCATTGGTTCTTTTTGATTCAAAAGGCGCCATTTCCGGAAACGGTGATTGGCAACAGTGCCGAGTTTTGGCTCAAGTCGCGATTTGACAGACTTCCTCCCTCCGCACTCGACAAGGAAGCCTTTGCGGAATATCTGAGGTGTTTCCGGGACCCCGCGATGATTCATGCGACCTGTGAGGATTACCGCGCAGGAGCCTCCATCGACCTGGACCATGACGACGCCGACAGGGATCGAAAACTGTCCTGCCCCGTTCTAGCTTTGTGGGGGGAACATGGCGACATGCACCGTCTGTACAACGTGCTCGATACGTGGAAGGAGCGGGCTTCGAACGTCAGCGGCAAGCCGGTTCCGAGCGGGCATTTCATCGCCGAGGAAATACCAGACGTTCTCCTGGCAGAGCTCAAGAACTTCTTGAGCTAACGAACGCGGGAGCGTGCGGAAGATTGTTTCCGGGGTTCCACTGCATGCAGATGAATCTGTTGAAAAGAAGATTGGTCGATCACCCGAAGGACTGGCCTTGGAGCAGTTTTTCTTTCTACTCGAGATGCAAACAGAGTCTGGTCCCTATCGACCCCGGCAACTGAGGACAAGTGCAGGAAAAACCAACCCCTCCGACCCGTCGACAAACCGCGAGGGGTCGGGCTCCCGAAAGTCCAAAATCGCTCAAAGGCTGGCGCACCCGGCGTGGCCTTGTCTTCGAATGGTTGGTGTTTGCTCTTGTAGTCGAGGACGTGCGGCGACCGTCCCACCGTGGCATCCTGAAAGACAAGAGTATCCCTCTACCTGGACGGATGTTAGCAACCAATCTCATCCTCTCGTACACGGAATGAAATGTTGCTCGCGGGTCGCAAATTCTCTCAACGACGAGACACCTCGGAGGAAGCCCGGTGGTCCGCAGAACTAAAATAGCAGCATTGGCGGTTCTTTGGGTCGCGCCTCTTCTGCTCATCTTTTTCGGATTACGTACAGACTGGCGCGCCACTTGGGGAGCGGTAGGAGTTGGTGTTGACGTGCTGCCTTTTGCGGATTTAAGGGGCATTACAGGAGCCCTCGTGACCCTGCACAACCACGGTGACCCATTTACAGCCAATCCTGGGGATCCCTGGAACCGACCGTTGAACTCCCCACGAGTATGGCTGAAACTGTTTTCGATGCTTGGCATCAATAACAGCCGCATTCCCTTTGTCGGGGTCACTTTCTGTGTGTTCTACCTCATTTGTGTATCGGCGCTCCTGGTTAGATGCATGCACACCTTAGACGCATTAATCCTGTTGTGGGCGGGCTTGTCGTTTTGCCCGCTACTTGCTATTCAATTGGGGAATACGGACTTATTTATCTTCACACTGATGTTCGTCGGCTGTATGACACATTCCAAAATATTGAAACCGGGCGTCTTTTTTGCGGCTGCGATCTTGAAATTCTATCCAATTGTCGCGATGCCGATCGTTGCGGTTAGAGCATCGAGGAAAGAGCGCGGTGCCCTCCTGGTTTTGGCGGCATTGGCGACCGCAACGTTCGCCTGGCAGTGGCGCGATTTGAACGCTATCCGCCACAACACGCCGATATCCTCCAGGATGGCATATGGAGTGCTTTCCATGAAAGCGCAAGTGGAGGAGGGATTGGACACCCCACTCGGCCATAGGCTTCCAGTTAGCTGGATCGCCATCCTAGGGTGCTGGCTGGCAGGGGGAGGAGTGGTCGCAGCCGCTTGGACAAATCGTGTCTATCTGGACATTGGGATTATAGGCTTATTTTCTTGTTGCCGACGCTTCCTCTGGCCTTTGACTTGGCTCGCCAATCCACACATCGAAAATGGGCAATCGCTTACATGGCCTTGGTGATTCTTGCGGAGAATCCATTGGAGCTGATATCGGTCTATGGAGCTGCTCTTTGTCAATTGATAACATTCTTTCTCTTCATGATCGTCACCACGGTTCTCACGCTGCTATGTAAGCCGGATCTTGCCAATGAATCGATTACCCGCGCTTGAGGTATTGCCCAGTTCATTTCGCGGATCGACGCAAGTAACGGTGCTTCGTCTGGTGAATGAAATGTGGAAACAAGTTACACGAATCTATTTCTGTTACACACCCACTTGCTGGCAGGCCGATGACCATTCTCTGATGATCTCGGCAGTTGATTGTAAGAATCTCTTGATTTCAGGCGGGCACCAACCTGGTAACTGCGTCACTCCCTCCGCTTCCAGAAATTCCGCGAGCTCCGGTAGTCGGTCCGAGACACTCCGACTTCGTGGTTTGAACGAATTCCGGAGGAGATGTAACAGCCAGTCCGTCAAAATGACACCCCAGTACTCATGCCGGAGATCATCCACATAATTGTGCGGATTGCGCCTATGGTGGACCAGTGGACGTCCAAACGCGGCGTGGTACTTTGTGCCTTGCATTAAGGCCAACAGAAAGTATCCTCCCCAAATATCTCCGTACCGGTCGAGGACTCCTCCGGGAACGGGGCAAGCCATGGTCACGAAAACGAACGCGGGAATCAGCTCCCGAACGACACTCGTGTTCTGCGTATTGATCGGCGACCAGGTGGATTGGTCTAAAACGAATAGGTCAGGGCCGTTGTATCGGACTCCTTTCACTCGGCCGTTGAGCCAGGTAGTTGCGTCCACATCCGGTTCATCCAACCACAATCCTTCAGTAACGCCGATGGTAGCGTCCTTGGGGCTGAGCACGAATTCCGGTTGGTTCACGTGGCCTCGAAGCTGAAAAGGGAAACCCCGTGGAAATATAAGCCGGTGCGGCTCCAGAGTCAGGTATTCGCAGATATTATGAAACCGCGCCGGCTCCCGCACTATGGGCCCTGTCCATTTCTGGCCTGACCTTTGATGTCCTCCGATAAAGTCGTCGTCAGTTGGGAAATTGTCATCATCCATTGCTACCATGATCTCGCACCCCTCCTCAAGTGCCCTCAGGTAGCCGAATATTCTTCTTCCGTCGGTGTTATACGGAATCAGTTTGTAGAGCGGAAATGCTTTACCCCACTCGTCCTGCTGCGAAATGTCAAAATAGACTGTTTCCAATCCCTTCCGCGATACCTCACGAGCCAGTATCCCCGCACTGGCAGGGGTCTTGCGGTCCCCAACTACCCAAACTTTTACTTCATCCAGATGGCCATGTTTCTGAATGTTGGCGTACAAATCGGTTAAGATCGCTGGATGATGGATGGTCGTCAGAACAATGTGACAGATTTGGCTCAAGGTTTCCCCAGTTGGTCCGTAGGCCTCTAACTGCCTGCGAATAGTGTCTTGAATGCCATTTCCAAATACCTAAAATTCTTGAGGAACGTGTTCACGCTGCGTCCCTCTTTTCTGCCAACCCACACGGAAGGTACCTGCTTGAGGTCGTAGCCTTGCTTGATCGGTTTCACCGTGGTCTCGATGCATATCTCATGCAACGTTCCTTGCCACTCAATTGCGTCAGTCAATTTCTTGCTCAAAATCTTGAATCCAAACGTGAGGTCGCCAAGCTTGGTCCAAAACAGAGTCTGGAATATCTTTTGAAAAATCCAGTTGAGAACGTACTTAATCGGATCATAGTTTGTGAACCCTCCTCCCGGCAGCCAGCGGTTGGCGATCACTCCGTCACAGCCGGTTTCCAGAATCTTATCCACCATTCGGTCGACCGCGGCCGGCTCTGTTTCCAGATCGGCAGCCATCAGCGCGACGAAGTTACCCGTGGCAGCCTGCATCCCTTCGCGATAGGCCCAGCCGATACCCGGATTATTCTTTTGAATCAGGATCTTTACTCGCGAATCCCTGTCGGCGCATTCCCGGCAAATCGCCATGGACTCGGCTGAAGCCCGCGGGGAAACGAGCAATAGGATCTCCTTAATATACCCGCGATTCAGACCCAATAAGATGTCGAGGGTTTCGCGGATTGAGAGCGTTTCCGAGAATACGGTTACGACAATGGAAAGCTGAATGGAGGAGGAGAGCACTTCCAACAGTTGAGGCTTCCCTAGCCCACCTTTCGCTACGTCTAGGGCGACAGTTCCGCCGGATTCTCTCATTGGGTTCATTTCTCAGGGAACCAGAACAGTCCTAGCGCAGAGACGGTTACGGTGAAGGTGGTCATTGGAGCCCCACGGGCATCACATCTCAATCGCGATATGCCAGACCCTAACCAAAAATCGGCACGTACGAGTTTGGCCAGTTCAGGTAGCCTTGGGCAAGTAAGAATGCGGGTCCGATATCCAAGTAGATATTAAATCAATAAAGATATACCGTTTCAGAGAAAAGGATGGTGCGTTTGACACGCACCCTTCACTACCCTGCAGGACACGGCCATCACAGATTCATAGGACGTGTGGTTCACCTATCGCTCACCAAGAAACGTGAAGGGCTGCGGGACCCGTAGAACGCGTCGTACGTATAGTTCACCGGACGAATACGTGATGATGACATGCAGTTTCCGATGGAGGGATCAAAATCAAAAGCCCCACCTGTCGCGCAGCGCGACAGGTGGGCCACCCTCAAGTTCAACCCCGCGTAAAGGCGCGGCCACGCGCCCAGACACTGCCGAAACTTTACTCTCGTGTGTCTAAACGATTGCTTTTAGACATATCTTCCATTTCCGCAAATGCGAAATCATATTCACGTCTGCGCGGAGTTTGGGGAGCAGGTCAGTGCTAGGGCTCAACACCTTCGCCACCCGCCCCACCCGTCCGCCTCACGGCTGGTGCGAGTCTGGGGTGCTCGGCTTCTTATCGGTCCCAGGTCCGTATTCCTTGCGAAACTCTCGCAGTGCCTTCAATCCACTTAGAAGATTCACTGCTTTGGGATCTGAGGGGCTAGGAAAGTAGAAGTTCACGAAAACCCATCGACCGCCCTTAAGCATCAGTTCGGGCGTAACCTCGGCCGTTTCACCTTCCTTGCGCTCCCTCACGCCGTGGACTTCGGCCCAGCACTTCCCGTCCTTTATCATGATTCTTTCCACAATGTAACGTTCGGCGGGACCATCGGCGCCAAGGAATGGATCAGCGTCCAGCGACACAAGATCCGAGCCAGCCTTCTTCTGGGCATCAGAGTCCTCCTTCAATTTCTGAACTAGATCCGGACTGAATAGGTAGGGCCTAGACTTCAGGGCTATATCGGAATCTGAGAATCGGTTAGGTTTTAAGGCGTTCGCCAGATACCAGGTATAGAATTTCCCAACGAATTCACGGCACGATTTGCTCATGTTTTGCTGCGGCCTCTCTTGAGCAAAGACCGACATGGAAAGTGCCAGACAAAGACACAAGCAAATGCACGTCTTCGCATTAGGAAATTTCATAGAGTCCCTCACTTCCAGGAACAATCCGGGGCAACCAGTTTCTGCTGCACCGTCCGTCAACCGATGGGGCGGGTGGCGCACCTTTTGAGACGGGTTTGATCTTCCGGGTGGCCGCTCCTTCGCGGTTTTTCGAAGGGGCGGAGGGTTTGGCTTTTCGTTCCCATTGTGGGCGTGTCAGTTGACGGCGTCAACCCGCACCAGCCACAGGCTCATTAGATGGCGTCGGCTTCTTCCGGGCGAGTAGACTTGGTAGCTGTAAGGACGACCAAGGCTCGGAAGGAAGGAGCCGGCACCGCGATCTATTCAGCCCCACTTCGCTCTTTGCCGAAAATCCGCACAGCTAATTCGGCTTGCCGACAATCTTCAAAAAATCGTCGCTCGGGCCAGGGCGTCCATGGATTGGTGCGTGCTGCGCGACGTCCAGCTTCAGTCGTTTGATGTTCTGGTAGAGGGTCAGGGTGCCCGGGTTTAGCGCGGGCGGAGGCGGTGCGCCAGGCGCTGGCGGGGTGTACAGGTCCGCGTTCACCAGAATTTTTTCTTTCGGAAGGTAGGCCATGAGCATGTCTTCACTGTGATTGCCTTGCCTGTAGGACGGATCCTCGAGCGCGTAGGACATATCCTGCACATGGTAGATGTCCATGGTGCGAACGCCGTCGCTCAACACTTCCTTATCCTGCACGGTCTCAATGGGGGCGGGCCGCCTGCTGATCATAAACATGGGGTAGTAGGTTGCCAGCCTGTCCGGTTGCAACGTCCATCCGCCTGGATGGAACAAAATCTGAAGATAATAGTCGCGATTCGATTCGTGAGTCACGATAGTGGTTCCCTGGGCGAGGTAGGTGCGGAGTCCGCCCGCGTGATCGAAGTGATGGTGCGTATTGACGAGGTATCGAATCGGTTTGTCAGGAATGAGTTTGTTCACTTCCTCAATCACCGCGAGGGAGCGGGCTTCGTTCAGCGGGGCCTCGACCACTGCCACGAAATCACGGAACTCGACGGCCATACTGTTGTGAGTCCCGCCCGCCAGCAACCATACGCCGTCCGCAAGCTTGTCCGCCTGCACTCGAATGGGCGACTCAACCGCCTGCCGCACCACATCGGGGACAGGAATCTCAGGGACGTTCACGTTTGCGTTCACGCTGTTCACTTTAATCTCATAGATATTGTGGGCGGGGTTCAGTACCGGGTTTCCCAAATGTACGTGAACCAGTGCTGGAAATTTGATGCCGCCGAAATCCTTGTATTGCGTGTACCGAAATTCGTACAACATGTCCCCATAAACAGGGTTAGGAATCCAAGTCGTGACGAGCTCAACGAGATTTTGGTCATTGATGGTCCCGTTCACTTTGTACTTCCCCAGAGCTGTGAAGGAGACGATTGTCACTTTTCTTCCATTCGACGACAGGCCGCCGTCCGAGGGTCCCACAATGGGCTCCGACATGGCCGTGGGATTCCCCGCCAGGGCCGCCTTGAGGAATCCGTGTGGCGTCAGCGCGATTTCGAGTTGCCGAAGTTCCGCGACGGGCGGGCCTTCGAGAAACCGGCCCGTTTGCGGCACCGTGGTATCGCCTCGCACGTTCCAGGCAAAGTTGCCGTTCAGCATCGCGGTAATGCGTTCCTCCTGCAGCGGTAGTCGCCCATACGTCGGATAGTTCCCCTGCCTTCGCGTGCGTTCTTCGCGTAGCGATTTGGCGTCGTAATCGATGGTCCGCATAAAACTGGGAACTTCAAACCGCGGCCAATCGCTGGTCAGATTGTAACTTTGGCCCACCGAGGAATCCCAGCCAGCCCCCGAATACTGAATTGATTTCAGATTCGTGGCGCCCATTGCTTTGACAGCGTTCTGCAAAGCGCTCCGTGCATCTTGCGCGGATGCGGTCGCCACAATCAGAAACAGGAATGCAATAAGAACACATAGCTTTCGCACCATACGCTCCTCCTCAATCCCTGCGCATGCAGTGATGCCGGTGAGTACAACTGGGGCAGATGCTAGAACCGCCCAGAAGCGGTGTCAAGGCGGGATCTGTTGGTGGACAAACAGGCCATTGTCTGGGAGCGTGAACGACGACATTTGGTTCGATGTCCCGCGAGAACGTATTTATATCGCCGGAATCGGAAACAAGATGCACCCCCTGATTTTTCTGACCGTGTTTGTGTATACTTCCCCGCAGCGTGCAAGACGATGGCGCCCGCCCTGGCATTCCGGGCAAGATGTCCGGCCTGCCGGCGAGCGGAGATTTCTTGACGCGCAGCGCGTCTGTTAGTGCTGCTGCTAAAAAGGGAGGCGTTAACAATGGCAAAGATACAGATGATCGCCGGGCGGTTCGCGAGACTTTGGTTCGGATTCTTATTGCTGGCCGTCATTCTCACCAGCGCGTCTATTGTATCCGCGCAGTATCCCTTGCAATACCCATCGAAATCTCAGGTCAGCAAGGACGGAACGACAGTCTTGCTGGAGGACTATGCCAATCCGCCGCTTTCCAGCATGACTCACGGCGGGATGGCCGTAGGCGAAATCAATTTCAAGGGCCAGTTGGGCCGCGTGAATTCTCTCCGTTCGGAGCCGTCAAACGCTCCGCTATCCGCTTCCCGCTTTTTCGTCGACGACCAGAGTGGCACGTTGTATATCCTGGATAAATCGACCAAGAAGTTCACGCCGTATGTTAAATTTGCGGACGTTTTCCCGAAGTTTGTCTCCGACACCGGAAACACTGCCGGAATTGTTTCCATTGGCTTCGACCCCGATTATGCGAAAAACGGAAAATTCTATACCGTGCATGTGGAAAAGCCGGAAATGGATGGGTCCGCCACTCCCACGAGCGCGCACCTATCGACCCTGGACTTGAATGGATACACGACCACTCCCGCGGTGAATCCGCCCGCAGGCCCAGTCAACCTTGAATCCGTCCTGATTGAATGGACCGACACCAACATTCGCAACGATACATTTGAGGGCACCGCACGCGAGCTTTTGCGTGTGGGATACGATCGCAATCACCCCATGGCCGATTTGATCTTTAACCCGCTCGTCCGGCCCGGGCAAGACGACTACGGAAACCTCTACGTTTCGGTGGGCGATGGCGCCTCGGGTGAAACACCCGGGCCGGCACATACCCTCCCGCAGCAGCTCAATACCTTCATGGGCAAGATCTTGCGGATTACTCCCGATATCAATTTGCATCCGAAAGACAAGCTCGGTCCTAACGGACGTTACCGCATTCCGTCTACCGGCTCGGATCCGAATCCCTTCGTATCGATCGCCAACGCTCGCGGCGAAATTTACGCCTACGGTCTGCGGAATCCGCACCG
>WNGO01000221.1_pt1 | contig 41570 bp, 42 predicted proteins | sample 5400511 | NCBI WGS metagenome assembly WNGO01 (sample SAMN13153380, study PRJNA577476) | soil metagenome | isolation source: 20 cm soil or saprolite under Garry oak tree replicate 2 | place: USA:California | collected 2016-06-15 | reverse complement strand
CCCTGGTTGGCGCGGTTCAAGCCGCCGGAATAGGTGTAGGCATCGGGATCGTTCTGGGCAAAGGTCTCCAGCTTGCGAATGTCGACCTTGCCGGCAAGGGAGGAGATGTCCTGATTGTTCTCGTCGCCAGGCTCTGTTTTCGCAATCGCGATCTGTCGCAGGCGCGAGGGCTGAATCTTGGCGACGCGGAATCGTGAAATATCACCGCCGAAAGATTCGAGCCGCTTGTAGCACCATGGACTCATCAGCCCATTGAGGCGACGACGCGGAATGCCGTACTTTTCCTCGATCATCGGGCCCAGCGATTCCGGATCGAACAGACTGAGGGGAGACTCGAAGACGGGGCTGAGTTCTTCACCGGCCTTGAGCACGTAGATCGGATTGACTTCCATCAATGATTTCAGCCGCTCCGCCAGCGATGATTTTCCACCGCCCACCGGCCCGAGCAGGTAGAGAATCTGCTTGCGCTCTTCCAGACCCTGAGCCGCGTGCCGGAAGAACCCGACGATCCGCTCGATGGTTTCTTCCATGCCATAGAACCCGGCAAACGCCGGATAGGCGCGCATTGTCCTGTTCAAAAAGATACGGCCAAGGCGGGGGTCCCTGGCCGTGTCGATCATTTGAGGCTCACCGATCGCAGCCAGGAGCCGCTCGGCGGCATTCGCATATCGCATCGGATCGTCTCGACACGATTCCAGATATTCCGCCATTGACATATCGGTTTCGCTTCGGGCCTCGTAGGACCGAGCGAAAGCATTGAACAGAGAATCGTTGTACATGATCCCTCTCTCCTCATCAGGTAAACTGCTGGACGCGCTGCTTGGTTCCAACCGCCAGACCCGCATCAGCGTCCGTCCGCGAATCACCACTCGCTCGTGGACCCATTGGACACGCGACCGACTCCACCACGCAATGCAATAGTTGTGCTAAGGCAGCCACCATCACCGGAATAAGGTATGATTTCTGCAGCCTGTATCCGGCCCGCAACATCCCGCTACGAAAGTGTGAAGACGCCTGCCGCCCGGAAGCCGCCCCTCGTTGGCGACGGGACCATACCCGAATATTAGGGTTTTTGGGGTACTGCGGGCTGAATACGGCCGTTTCCGAGCCTGTCTGAACGATTGTTCAGATCAGTTTCGCTCCAAAACGGCCTGGATTTGATCCCACCATACGGCACTGTGCACTGCATCACAGTGCGGTGATCAGTTTGAATTTCGTGATCTGTTCGATCGCGACGTCGCCGGGGTTCGGGTCTTTGAGAATCTTGTCTACCAAAGGGCGGCACGGCGTCGCGTGTGAGGAAAGTCCACCCTACTCCGTCAGTCCGCCGCTCGCCGGGGATACCAAGGCGCCAATCGCGGCAAGCCAGGCCTTTTTCAGCAGACGCGGCGATCGGCTCCACCCTTCCCAATTCACTGCATAGACGCGGCCTACTCTGCTTGTTGCTCGGTGGGGCTGCAGAGCACCGGCATCGGGGATCGCGGCGCCTGCGCGGCGGCCACGCTGCCACGCCGTCGATAACGCCGAGAAATTCCCGCCGCTTCACTCTATTACCTCGTCGGCGCGCAACATTGTCGGGAGCGATCGGCATTCTGGCGGGTGGCCCGAGAAATGCCCGGCACAATGACTGGCAAAAGGATGCCGGCCTGGTTCTCCTTGACGATCAAAAAACGAGGAAACGCTGTGAGCAAGACGTCGAAAGTGCGAAGCGTCGAACTCCTCGGCTGCAACGCCGGTTGGAGAAACTATCACTTCGTCAAGCTCACTACCGAAGACGGCATCGTTGGCTGGAGCGAGTTCGACGAGGGTTTTGGTTCTCCTGGTGTCGGTGCTGCCATCCAGCGTCTCTCGGTGCGAGTGGTCGGACAAAACGCGTTTCAGCACGAACGGATTTATGCGGAGCTTTTCGCAGCGACGCGGCCCGGGGCCGGCGGTGTAGTAGCCCAAGCGCTTGGCGCGATCGAAAATGCCCTGCTCGATGCGAAGGCAAAACTGCTCGGAGTGCCCTGCTACGACTTGCTCGGCGGCAAAATTCGCGACCGCATTCGCCTCTACTGGTCGCATTGCGCCACCTGGCGCATCAACCATCCCGACTGGTACACGCCGCCGATCACCGATCTCGACGGCGTGAAGGCGATCGGACGCGAAGTCCGGGAAAAGAAGTTCACCGCGCTGAAGACCAATATCTTCACTTACGATGCCGGCAGGCCTCGCGGCTGGCGGCCCGGTTTCGGCGCGCCCTTTGCGCCCGAGATCAATGTCGACCGCAAGGTGTTGCGCGACCTGCGCACCCATCTTGAAGCCATCCGTGATGGCGCCGGGCCTGATATCGACATCCTGCTCGACCTCAACTTCAACGCCAAGACCGAAGGCTATCTCAAGATCCTGCGCGCCATTGCCGACCTCGATATGTTCTGGGTCGAGATCGACAGTTTCAATCCCGAAGCGCTCGGCGCCAAAGTCCGCACCCGGTCTCATCCTGTGAAACGCTGCTGGGCCTGCGCGAATTCCTGCCTTATTTCCGCGAGCAGGCGATGGATGTCGCGATCATCGACACGCCATGGAACGGAGTCTGGCAGTCAATGAAGATCGCTTCTGCTGCCGAGGCGTACGAGGTCAACGTCGCGCCGCATAACTTCTACGGCCACCTTTGCACCATGATGAACGCCCATTTCAGCGCCGCAGTGCCGAATTCGCGGATCATGGAGACCGATATCGACCGGTTGCCGTGGGATCACGAGCTTTTCACTCACGTGCCAGAGATCGAGGACGGCCATCTGATCATGCCGGAGCGGCCCGGCTGGGGTACCGAACCCAACGAAGAGGCGCTTCGCGCTCATCCGCCGAAGGGCAATGTCGGGCTTTTGAATTATGGTCAAAAAGCCTGAATGGCAGCCCGCTTACGCGCGTCGCGGACTCGGATTGCAACCCGGCTATGGCAGCATCGGCACAGGATGAAGAATTCGCTAGTTTGTGCTGGGAGATACAGCCGCCGCTTCCACTGAAACAGTCGAGAGTCTCGTCAGGTTGACGTTCCAGCCAATCATGATCGCCACAACTCCCGATATCAGCAGCAATGTGCTGCAAAGAACCACGATGCCGAGTACCCGTTTTCGATAGGCGGTACGGTTCGCTGTCGGCTCTCGATCGTGCCGCCCCCCGCCGAGTCCGGATATTACAGCCTCGAAATGTTGACCGGTCGGAAACCGCAATAGATTTCCGCGACTTTCGGAACTCAAATTGGACGGACGAATTGCTTTGAGTTTCCCTGCAAGACCAGGAAGGCTCCGGTGGCACGTCATGGCCGATCTCCAATGCAGCCCGCGGGGGTCTCCCGCCCGCTCTTAAAATATCTTTTCGACACCACCCGCGAATGCGAATTCATTCACGGCGGCAAACCAAAAAAGAATTCGGATTATTTTCTATGCACGCGTGAACACCCAAACCGACTCCAAGGCCGCGGTCGCAACTCTGCGTTACTACTGCATGCTCTAGCACATTTGCCGCAAATTGAACATTCAGGCACCGCAGAAAAATCAGGCAAATGAAAGTTCCCTGTGGAATGGAATGCGAAAGAGAATGCCCGAATCATTCAACAAGGTTCCCGAAGTAACCCTTGCTTTCTGGATCATTAAAATTGCAGCTACAACTCTAGGTGAGACCGGGGGCGATACCGTCACGATGACTCTCAACTGGGGTTATTTGGCGGGAACCGCGCTCTTCCTCACCACACTGCTGGTGCTTGTCTGCGTGCAAGTCATAGCGAAGAGATTCCACCCCTTTCTATATTGGGCAACAATCATCGCTTCCACCACGTTCGGCACGACCATGGCGGATTTTGCCGATCGCTCGTTAGGCGTCGGCTATACCGGCGGCTCGTCGATTTTGTTGTTCTGTTTATTGGCTACCCTTGGCCTCTGGTATTGGTCGCTCGGCTCGATTTCGGCGGACACCGTCAGCACGCCAAAGGCGGAAGTGTTTTATTGGGCTGCCATCACTTTTTCACAGACCTTGGGAACTGCGCTTGGCGACTGGATGGCCGATTCGACCGGCCTTGGCTACGAAGGCGGAGCCCTTGTTTTTGGCGCCGCATTGACGGTTGTCGGGGCTGGTTATTTCTGGACCAACCTATCGCGGGTTACGTTGTTCTGGGCGGCGTTCATTCTAACCCGGCCGCTGGGCGCGACCGTCGGCGACTTCCTGGACAAGCCTAGACACCACGGCGGGCTTGCCTTGAGCCGGCCGCTTGCGTCGACGATTCTCGCAGCCTTCATACTCGGATGTCTTCTCATCCTGCCGCAACGGGCCGGCGTGCATCCGGGCCAGCCCGGGGTCGTGCGGAAGTAGGGAGGCTTCCGGTCCGAGTCCTCGGAATGAAGCTACTTGCGCCCTTGAGCACGCAGCGGCTTGGCATGCAGGGTTTCCAGTGTGCCCGGCGAGCCGAGAACCGCGAATTCTTCGCGCGAGGTCAGATAGCCCAGCGCCTCGTCCAGGGTTTCGGCGTCTTCAATCTTTGCCCGCGCAATTGCGAGATGGGGGTTGATTTGCCCGCGATTGCGCCTTCCATTCCGCGGCAAATTCATCAAATGCGCCTCCAACAGCCGGGGGTCGCTGCGGAGTTCGAGCAACGGGCGTTCGATGGCCGCACTTGCGGCGCTCGCCAATTCGTTTGCGCGAACAAGAACCTGGGGAGGCGCCCTCTCCTCCGGAGTGCGAAACAGTCTGGAGTTGGGGTTGGACGGTTTTGAAGTCAACATTGCGATCGGGACAGAAAGCAGCAAGCCGAGAATGACTGGCGCCATCCAAAACAGCAACGGCAACGACACCGCGAACGCGCTGGCAGCCATCCCAACCCCAAAAAGGGTCGGCACCGCACATTTGCGGGTCAATTCCTCGCGAGACCATTCGCCCTCGTCACGACGCTGAACCTGCCAGCCCGCGTCATGTCCCAGCAGAATTTCTGCCATCGCAGCGGATTGAAAGATCATCATCACGGGTGCGGTCAAACCTGACAGCAACGTCTCGATCAAAAGACCCGCGAAGACGACAAGACCTCCCCCGAATTGCTTGCGGCTGCGCGTCCGGATGGCGAGCAAAATGCAGGCGAGCAGTTTAGGCACGATCAGCAATCCCATCGTGCCGACGAAAACCCAGGCGGCTAGAATTGGATCTTCAGCAGGCCATTTCGGAAACAGGGAAAATCCTTTCGGAAAATACTCGGGCCGAACGAAATGAGCTTGCAAAGAGATCAGAATTCCGAACACCAGAAACAATAGCCAAAGCGGCGCGGTGAGATATGTGCCAATCCCCGTGAGAAGATGAAGTCGCGATACCCAATGCAGGCCGCGCGCCGGGAGCACCGCCAGATGTTGAAGGTTGCCCTGGCACCATCGGCGGTCGCGCGCAGCGAAGTCCAGAAGCGACGGCGGGCATTCTTCGAAGCTGCCGCCCAGGGCAGGGACCATTCTGATCGCCCATCCTCCCCGCCGCATCAGCGCCGCTTCGACAAAATCGTGGCTGAGAATATGACCGCCAAACGGCTTGCGGCCCGGCAGGTGAGGCAGGCCCGCGTCCTGCGCGAACGCGCGCACGCGAATGATGGCGTTGTGCCCCCAATAGTTGCCTTCGGAGCCGTGCCACCACGCAATGCCTGCGGCTACCAAAGGCCCGTACAGCCGTCCCGAAAATTGCTGCAACCGGGCAAATAGAGTTTTCGCATTCACGATGATCGGCAGCGTCTGGATAAGGGCGACGCCAGCATGGCGTTCCATGGCGGACACCAGCCTGACGATGGTGTCGCCGGTCATCAGGCTGTCGGCGTCCAGTATGATCATGTGGTCGTAACCCGCGCCGAACCGCTTGACCCAGTCTTCAATGTTGCCGGATTTTCGCGCGGTATTTTCCAGGCGGTGACGATAAAAAATATTTTCGGCGCCGACATTCTCGCGAAGCCGCAGAAAGCATTTCTCTTCCGCTATCCAGAGCGAAGGGCTCGTTGTATCGCTCAGCACAAACCAGTCGAACCTCGAACCGTGTCCGGACTGACCGACCGACTCGTACATCGCACGAAGTCGAGCCATGATCCGGTGGGGGTCTTCGTTGTAGGTCGGCAGCAACATTGCATTCCGGCTGCCGATCGACGGCAGCGGTGCGTCGGGATCGATCCCAAGCGGATCCCGGCTGGGGAATAGCAGCACCGCGAAGCCGGCCAATGCGGACATGAACGAGAAAGCAATCCACGCAAACAGCGGCACGAACAAGCACAGCACCGTCCATTCGAGCATCGTGACGCCCCCGACCTGGAGGACTTGATACATTTCGTAGCAGCCGGCCCCGGTCATGGCAGCCGTGCCGGTGAAAATGCAGGCGCGCCGCAGCGCCACCGACTCCAAGGCGGCCGATTGATCGCCTGTCCTGCTCTCAAATTCTTGCAACGGCTGCCTCGACATTGCCATCGGCGATTCCGGCGGAAGGAATTGCGCTCGCCCGTCAGCCCTAAAGTCCGGATGTCGCGTCAAGGTGCCCATCGATAAACCCACACCTCCGATACGGCATCGTTGCCCTGCATCAGATATGCGCGTAGTTCGACCGGATTCTTATCGTTCCCCAAAAGTTCAAAACTCAGTCGCCACCCCCCGGTCACGGGATTGGGCTGGGTGACGACGTTTCGGATCTCGGCCTTTTCCGCGGTGACATTGCCTCGGATGCTCTTGGGATCGGCCGACTTCAGCTTTTCACCTACCAAATCCAGAACGAATATTTTTGCATCGTCGCCCTTTGCGCCCACGCCTGTCCTAAAAAAACGTGCAAGCGATGTGAGCTTCGGAGCATCCGGTCCCCAATGCAGACGATAGGTGTAGGTATGCTCGCCTTGGGCCTGCAGGACGTTCTTCGGTCGCCAAAAGCCTGCGATATTGTCGTGGATCTCCTCCTTCGTCGGAATTTCGATCAGGTGAACCGTGCCTTCTCCCCAATCCCCAATAGGCTCGGCCCACAGGCTTGGCCGCCTTTCAAAGCTTGATTCGATATCTTGATATTCCCGGAAATCTTTTTCCCGTTGCATCAAGCCGAAACCGCGAGGATTGAGATCGGAAAAGGCGCTGATCTGAAGATCTCTGGGATTGCTGAGCGGACGCCAAAGTTCCTCGCCCCGGCCGTTGAATATCGCAAGACCATCGGAATCGTGCACCGAGGGACGAAAATCGTCGACGTTGATCCGATCGTTCGGCCCGAAGAAAAACATGCTCGTCATCGGCGCGAGTCCGGGGCGGTCAAGATCCACGCGCGGATAGATCGCCATTTCGACATCGAAGACCGTGGTTTCGCCGGGCCGTATCGTGAAGCGATAGGCCGCCGCTGCGCTCTCGCTGTCCAGCAACGCGTGCACGACGATGGAATTGGCTTTCGCGGTCGGCTTTTCGATCCAGAACGTCTTGAACAAGGGGAATTCCTCCCCCTTGGCCTCGCCCGTGTTGATTGCGAGTCCCCGAGCCGACAGTCCGTAGATTTCTCCCTTTGCGACGGCGCGGAAATAGCTGGCGCCCAGGAAAACGCAAACCTCGTCGTAATAATCGGGCCTGTTGATCGGCGCGTGAATCCGAAATCCTGCGAAACCCAGATCTACCTCAGGGCTCGGTGGCGGGGTGCTGCCGAAGGAAAATTGGTCGGAACGGTATGCAATCCTGGTGGCCTGGCCGTTCGCGACCTCGTAGATATCCACTCTTGGCGTGTAGTAGAAGCCGCGATGTAAGAATTGCACTTCGAAGGGCAATTTCTCGCCGCGCCAAAGCGCGTGTTCGGGCAAGAAACGTATCGCGCGGTAGTGATCGTAATCCAGATTCTTCAGGCTGTCCGGCAATTTGGAATCCGGCGCCTTGAACGGTTTGCTGGCTGCATCACGGGCGCTTTGTCGGACAATCGATCGATCAAAGGCGGCCGATTCCGGGCGCACCGGCGATGCGAGACCACCCGCACTCGACGACGCGATCGGCAGGGCAGCTGCGGCCTGAAGAAAACGTCGGCGGTTCAAGAAGCCTCCAATGCGCTAAAGAATGACGCTTAGAAACTCTCATCGGGGCTGCATGTTCCGATCTCGGAACTAACAATCAGTCCGAGCGATGGCGGCGAAAGAAGGCTGGCGAATATCGACTCTCCGGCGCATGGCGCCTTATTCTGGCGTTGCCCGAATCAACGGCTCGAAGCAAACTCCGGTGACATGTCATCGTAGCGCAGCATCTCGCTCGGAGCCGTCCGATGTACTTCGTGGCCGCAGGACTGGTCGTGCTGGCCGGCCTGTTCTATGCCGCCGGCCATCATGAAATAGGTAGCCTCGGTGTCGAGATGTGCCGGTACGGCAGTACGTTCTGCGACAATCCGATCTACGTCTTGGTCGGCGCCGGACTAGCGGCGATATGGGCCATGTTTGTCAGCATCCGCTGAGGCGGCCGAGCCACGGGTTTCGACAACAAGCCGAACCCTAGCGCGGTGCAGGATTTACCGGTTCAGCAGGCTTCGGCCCCGGCGCATTGGGCTCGAACTCCGACTTGGGGGCGGTTGGTGTAACCTTCGCCCCGACGGCCCGCGCGGCATCACCCGTCGTCTTGTGGTTGACGATTTCGGCGGTCTGGACCCTGGGCCTGGTCCACGGGCCATGATCGACAATCAGCATGGCCAGCACGCCGAAAACCGCAACCGCTATCGCGATCACGACGGGGTGGCCTAGCATTCGCTTCCAATGATTTTTCGTCATTGAAGGTGCCTCACCTGACGCTTCCTGCTGAAATAAATCCTGATGGCGGGGAAGGTTCCTGTCAGGAGGCACCGAAGCCTTCCGAACATTTCCAGAGCGCGTCGATTCTCGGTCGGCAACCCTCCGGATTATGCTCGATTGGGGACGGTTTCCTGCTGCCGACGTCGAGACCCATCACACCTTGAAAAGCTTGGCGTAGCGCGCCTTGATCTCCTCGCTCTGCGCCAGCACGGCGGCGGGATCCGACTTGAGCAATTTCAGCGTGGACAGCGGCGGATGGCCGGCCTTTTCCCTGACTTGCGCATGGAACGAGCGGTGCGCAAAATTATCGACCAGCAGTTGCTGTCCCTCCGCACTGAAGAAAAAACTCTGGAACAACCGCGCCGCATTCGGATTCGGCGCGCTGCGGAACACCCCACTTGGAACGATGATCAGCGGCGAGCCTTCGGTTGCATAGACGACCTCGACCGGCTGGCCCTGGTCCTTGAGCAGCAACAGATTGTAATCATTGCCGTCGGCCATCACGGCCCGCTCTCCCAGCAGGAGCTTTTTCGGCGGATCCGCCGCCGACTGCACCTGCAACACCTTTTGCTGGGCAAGCTTCTCGAAATATGACCAGCCGAGTTCGCGCGCGAGCACGAATGTTGCCGTCATGATCGCGCCGCTATAGCCGGGATGAGCCTTGACGATCTTGCCCTGCCACTTCGGATCAAGCAGATCGGCGTAGCTTTTGGGCGCGTCCTCGCGCTTTACCAGATTGCTGTTATAGCCGATGGCTTCGATCCAGCCACACGAGGTTGCGTACAGTCCATCGGGGTCGACGTGATCAGCCGGAAAGTGCTTCGCAACATCCTCGGACACGTAAGGCGCAAGCCAGTCCTTTGCTTTCCAGTCAAGATAGTGCGCGGGGTCGGTGCTGTTGGCAACGTCGACCGCATTGATGCCGCTCGCCTGCTCCTGGGCGATGCGCTGGAAAATCCGCTCGGCGCCGGAGCGCTCGACCCGGACGGCGATGCCGGGATATTTGGCTTCGAATGTCCTGGCCAGGCGTTCTCCGACGTTCAGCTCCAGCGCGCAGTAATACGAGAGCTTGCCCTCCTTGCGGGCGGCTTCGACCAACGCCGGGGTCACGCTGGTCGGCGGCGGCGCAGCCGCCCTGGCCGGTTCGGCGAACAACGCACCGGCTGCAAGCGCGGTCGAGGTCTTGAGCACGTCGCGCCTTGACCAGGCTCGATTCCGCATGGCGTTTCCCCGTGAGTTGCGCGCTGTTGTGGCCGGCGCGATAATTGAAGCGGAGTGTAGCAGATGGCGCAGACTGACGTCCTGATTATTGGCGCGGGCCCGACCGGCCTGGTGCTCGCGCTTTGGCTGACCAGGCTTGGCGTCAAGGTGCGCATCATCGACAAGAGCGTGGAGGCCGGAACAACGTCGCGGGCCTTGGCAGTCCAGGCCCGCACCCTCGAACTCTACCGGCAGCTCGATCTCACGGAGGCCGTGGTCGCGAGGGGCCATCGGGTTCCCGCCGTCAATCTCTGGGTAAAGGGTGAAGCGGCGGCGCGCGTGCCGTTCGAAAGCGTCGGCTCGGGTCTGACGCCCTACCCGTTCCTGCACATCTTCCCGCAAGACCAGCACGAGCAGCTGCTGATCGAACGGCTGGGACGCTTCGGCGTCGCGGTCGAGCGGCAAACCGAACTGGTCAGCTTCGCCAATGGCGAAAACGGCATCACAGCTCGCCTGCGCGGGCCCGACGGTCAGGAGGTTGACGGCGAGGCGAAGTACATTGCCGGCTGCGATGGGGCACGCTCGATCGTGCGCGAGACGATCGGCACCGGCTTTCCCGGCGGCACCTATCGGCAAATCTTTTACGTCGCCGATGTCGAAGCCGCCGGCCCCGCGGTAAATGGCGAATTGCATGTCGATCTCGACGAGGCCGATTTCCTGGGCGTGTTCCCGCTGGCCGGAGAAGCAAAGGCGCGCCTGATCGGAACGGTACGCGACGCACGGGCCGACCGGGCCGATACGCTGACGTTCAGGGACGTCAGCGATCGGGCGATCAATCACCTCAAGGTCAGGATCAACAAGGTCAACTGGTTTTCGACCTATCACGTGCATCATCGGGTCACGCACCATTTCCGAAAGGGACGCGCGTTCCTGCTTGGCGACGCGGCGCATATCCACAGTCCGGCCGGCGGACAAGGCATGAATACCGGAATCGGCGACGCCATCAATCTCGCATGGAAACTTGCGGCAGTGACCGCCGACCGGGCGCCGGACAAGTTGCTCGATTCCTATGAGGCCGAGAGGATCGGTTTCGCGCGGCGACTGGTCGCGACAACCGACCGCGCATTCAGTTTCGCTACCGCGGATGGACCGATCGCCGATTTCCTGCGCACGCGTGTCGCGCCGCTCTTGATCCCGAGGGTGATCGCGTTCGAGCCGGTGCGCGAGTTTATGTTCCGGACCGTCTCTCAGATCATGCTGAATTACCGCAACGGCCCCTTAAGCAGCGGCACGGCCGGGCGTGTGCATGGCGGCGACCGTCTGCCTTGGGCGCGGGTCGATGGAACGGACAATTTCGCGACGCTCGCAACGATCGATTGGCAAGTTCACGTCTATGGAGCGGCTGAGGCCAAACTCGCAGCGTGGTGCGCGGCCCAAAAGCTGCCGCTTCACGTGTTCGAGTGGCGACCCGGATACGAGGCGGCGGGGTTCGCCCGCGATGCGCTTTATTTGCTCAGACCTGACACCTATGTGGCGCTTGCCGACGGGTCCGGTGCAGCCGACGCAATCGAGCGTTACTTCAGAGACCAAGGCATTAAGCTTCCACCGCGAAACGCACCGTGATCGTCGGATCGTGCTTCAACCGTCAGGTTCAATCGCGTTGGTCGGGGTCGGCCTGTCAGTTATTTGTTGGCCAAACAGGCTGCCGATCAATTCGACAGCCGCGCGCGCGGTACGGCCCCGCTCATCAAGGAACGGGTTCAGTTCAACGACATCGACCGATCGAACCAGCCCTGAATCGTGCAGCATCTCCATCACCAAATGCGCTTCTCGATAGGTCGCGCCGCCGGGCACCGTGGTACCGACGCCAGGTGCCACGCTGGGATCGAGAAAATCAATGTCGAAGCTGACGTGAAGCACGCCGTTGCGGGCTTTCACCCTGTCGATGACGCGGCGGATCAAGACACCAACGCCGAATTCATCGATCTGGCGCATATCGGCAACGCTGATGCGGCGGCTGCGCAGCAGATCTTTCTCCAGTTTGTCGATCGAACGCACGCCGAATAATTCAAGCTGATCATGCTCGATCGCCGCGCGCGGCTCACCCCCTAAAAGGCAATCCAGGCCGGGCTCACCGCACAGGAACGCGGCCGACATCCCGTGCATGTTGCCGGACAATGTCGTTGCGGGGGTGTTGTAGTCGGCATGCGCGTCCAGCCACACCACGAAAAGCTCACGGCCGGCTGCGTGCCAATGACGGGCGATCCCGTTCACTGACCCCATCGACAGGGTGTGATCTCCGCCGAGAAAGATCGGAATTGCGGATTGCGTTAGTTCATAGGCGCGTGCACTCAATGCGCGGGTCCAGCGCTGGATTTCTCTGTAGTGCTTCGCATTGTCAGGCGGAGCGTCGGCCAGGTCGACCACATCGCCAATGACAAGATCGCCGTGATCTCTGACCTCAAAACCCAGCCCATCCAGCAAGGTCAAAAGACCTGCCGTTCTCAGGGCCGCAGGCCCCATCAGGGTTCCACGTTGTGACGCCCCGATATCGATGGGAGCACCCAGCACCGCAATTCGTCTGGCTGGATCTGGTTTGAAAGCGTCGACCACGACGAATCCTCTCAAGACGATCAAATGAGCTGCCATGAATGCAGCGAAAAACGCAGGAAGAGAAGTCTCCGGCCCGCCTACCAGGCAATCATTCTGGTGATAATTGGTGGCTTTCACGCCTATTTTCGGGGGCGCCCGTGCGTGAGCTCCGCACTATCACAAATGTAGCTTGTATTCAGCGGGGCGTCAGCCAGCGCAGGATCAAACAATCCAGAGACAACATGCCGGGGCCGCGACACAGCAACACCAGCAGCATTGCGGCCCACTGGATATGGGTAGGCCATGCCTGCGGATAGACAAATATCTCAATGACCCCAGTCATACCCAAGAGAACGAGCGCGGCAGGCCTCGTCAACAGGCCGAGCACTAGCAGAACCGGCGTCGAAATTTCGACAGCGGTTGCCAAATATGCCGCGATTTCCGGTGGAATAAAAGGCAGCCGATACTCGTCGGAGAACAGTGAGAGTGTCGTCTCCCAGTTCGCAAGTTTCGTCATTGCGGAGTTCCAGAAAATGGTTGCAACCGCAAACCGAAGCGGCAGCGCCAGCCACGTATAACTAACGGCGTCGAGCGCCCGCCGGATGCGGCCGAGAGCTTCGCAAGATCTTGAATGTGACGGGATTGCCCTGACGGTGCCGGTCATGCGATTTTCTCGAGGTTATCCTTCGATCGCCGTCGATGGCGGCACCAACCCGAAACCCACGAACCTGCCCAATGCGAGATGCTCGGCGAGCGCGGCCGAGCAATCAAACTCGCTGCTGTCGACGAGAGCCGCTTCGATCGATGAACCGGCACAAAGCCTCGAGAGAAAGCACCAAGCCGGCTCGCTGAGGCATTCGACCTCGACGCCGGCCGACAGGCGTTCGACCAAGAGGTTTCGCGGGCCGCACCCAAGATTGATTTTGCCGAGAGCGTCATCGTCGGCGTCACTGACCGCGCGCCATATGACGTCCGCCGGATAATCCAGCCGCAACAATCGGATCGAAGGATGGGGCACGAAGCTGATCTGCCCCTGGTCTTCAACTTCGATCGCGCCGAGTGCTGCGACGTCCAGCGATGCAATATCGGCGGCGTGAAGCGCGCTGTTCACGGCCCATTCAAGTTCCGCGACGTCTCCGAGATAAGCAATCGAAGTCGCCGGCGGGAATGAACTCAGGAACTCAGGAAACTCGCCGCCATATAGATCGAGCCATGCTACCCGAGGCGGACGCTCCTCAATAAAGATCTGAGCTGCGCCTTCGAAAAAGTCCTCGCCGACGAGGCGTTCGGTCACCGGAAAGCAAAGCCTCAGGGTCTTGGTCAACGTGTGCACGAATGTATTGCGATAGATGTCCAGCCGATCGGCTGAAACGTGCCCAGCGAGCATCGCGTAAACCGCCTGGTTATCCCGATTAAGAAGACTTTCCTGCATCGCCTTTTGCATTTCAAGCAGCGTCGGCATGACTGGAATCCTTCGGCGAGTTACGGATCAAACAGTCCGCATGAAGTGCCTCATCAAGCAGGACCTGTAGCGGCGGAACGTCATTGTCCCATTCGATCAATGTCGGCACCGCGCCGAAACGCGCAATCGCCTGCCGATACAGGCTCCAGACCTCATCGCTGACCCGCGAGCCGTGATCATCAATGCGAAGGGTGGAACCATCGGCCAGGCTCTTGACGCTATGTCCGGCTAGATGAATCTCGCCGACTGCCTCAGGTGGCAGCGCTGCGATATAGGTTGAGGCGTCCCAGCCGTGATTGTGGACGCTGACGCAGATATTGTTGACGTCACACAAGATGCCGCAGCCCGTGCGCGCCGCAACCGCTGCCATGAATTCCCATTCCGGGATGATCGAATTGGCGAAGGTAATGTACGTCGAGGGGTTCTCGACCAGAATCCGTCGCTTCAAATAGCTCTGGGTTTGATCGACATGGCGACAGACAACCTCAAGCGCCTCTTCCGTCATCGGCAGCGGAAGCAGATCGGCCAGATAGCTTCTGCCGACGACATTCCAGGCGATATGTTCGGACATCAAGCCCGGCTCGACGCGCTCCGCAACCTTTCGGATGCGTTCAAGATGTGCCGGATCGATCCCTTCCGCGCTGCCGAGCGACAAGCCGACGCCATGCAGCGAAATCGGCGTATCGCGGCGGATCGCATCCAGGTAACGCAGGGGCACGCCGCCCCCCATGTAGTTCTCGGTATGAACCTCCATCCACGCCACGTCCGGACGGATCTCGAGCACGGCCTGGTGATGCTGAAAGCGCAACCCGACCCCGGCCCTCGCCGGAATCGGGTCGGCTACGCTGATGTTGGGGCGCTGCATCAGCTTTACCGTCTCATGTCGCGGTCGTCTTGCCGCCCTGGATCTTGCCGCAGTCGCCTGCCGGCAAAAGCACGAACGACTTCGTATCGCGGGCCTGCGTCGCCTGGCCAGCACAGGAATGGGCGCCTTCCGCGCAATCGTTCTTGGCGGCAGCGTTGATGCCGTAGCACTTTTCCAGCTTGTTCTTGGCCATGCGATCCATGTTGTCCTTCACGATCTGAGGCGGATTGGCCATGCCCTGGGCCTTAACGGTCGGAGCCTGCATCGAAAGCGCGAGACCAACGGCGGTCGTCAATGTGGATATGGCAAACAAACGGCGGTTCATGATGTCTTCCTCTCCTGTTGTGTCCCATCTCGGAACGCACATCACGAGGTTCGACAGCCAATCAGGAAAGGTTAGCGGGAGGCGAAAAAATTCTTTTGTGTCGCCGCACTCGCTCCCGGTGTATCCAGTCATCGGAAACTGCCTCTATCGGCGCGGGAAATAGGCAGATATGCCAAGTTGCAGTCAGGAAAATCCTCCGTATCCAAGTGCGCCTAGGTTGATGCTCGTCACCTCGACCGCGCCGGACAGTACGCGGATATCCAACGGACAATCGGACTGGTCGGCGCTGATGGCAAAAGCGCAGGACGGCGATCGCGACGCCTACCGCTCGCTGCTTAGACAGGTTGAACCTTATGTCCGATCGATCGCAGCGAGGTGCTTCAATCTACCGGCCGACGCGGAAGACGTCGTTCAGGACGTGCTGCTGACCGTTCATGCCATTCGAAATACCTACGATCCAAGGCGACCGTTCGGACCGTGGCTGGTTGCAATCGCCAACCGTCGCATCATCGACCGGCTGCGTCGGCATACTCGCCAAAAGGCCCGCGAAATCGAATTGTCCGCCGAGCATGAAACCTTTGCCGAGGCTCCAGCGAACCTTGATAGTACGATATCGGCAGAGCTTGCGCTGGTTGGCGCAATCGACAAGCTGCCGCCGGATCAGCGAGACGCTGTCAGAATGCTCAAGCTTAACGAGATGTCCCTGAAGGAGGCATCAAAAGCCAGTGGCCGATCAATCGTGGCACTGAAGGTCGCGACCCATCGCGCCATCAAAAACTTGCGCCATCTGTTGAAGGGCGAACCGTCGTGAGAAATACGTCCGATCTCATTGATGCGCTTGTCGACGCGGCGGGCCCCGTTCAGCGCCTGCGTCCACCACTGCTGCGCGCCGTGCTTTGGCTTGCACTTGCGGCGATCGTGTTAGCATTGCTTTGCGTCGCGCAGGGGGTACGAACGGATATCTTCATGCGATTGCAGCAACCGATGTTTGTCGTGAGTATGATCGGCGCGCTGGCGACGGCCATCCTGGCGGCGATGGCCTCGTTCAAGCTGAGCCTACCGGGCAGCTCGCGCTGGTGGCTCTTGTTGCCGTTGCCAGCACTTGCGGTCTGGGTTTCGACAATCGGCTACGGGTGTCTGACCAACTGGGTTCGGATGGACCCCGAAGGCATCCGCGTGGGAGAAGCCGCTCGATGTTTTGCAACGCTGTTGCTGACCAGCGTTCCCCTGTCGCTCGCGAAGCTGGTCATGCTTCGCCATGCCGCCTTGCTGCGGCCTACCACCGTTGCCGCGATTGGCGGCCTGGCGATCGCCGCAATGACGTCCTTTGCGCTGTCGCTCATCCATGATCTCGACGCCACGATTATGATCCTGCTTTGGAATCTTGGCACCGCGGCGGTGATCGCGGGATTGGCTGGTATATTTGGCCGGCCGACGTTGGCCTGGGTCGCGGCGCGCGTCATGCCGGCGCTACCTCCGGAACTTTCCGGGCATTGACCGTACGGAACAAAATTCTTATCCGTGCATTTTCTGACACGAGGCCGCCACCCGCCGTTCATCACGGCGCCTGTCGCGGATAGCCAAAGGTCCCTTGACCCGCTGTTCAGAACGAGCGCTCGCGCGGATAGCCAAAGGTGGCGGTCTCATCGACGGGCATCAAGCGAGCGTCATAGCTTTAGGGCATGAAATCGTGGCAATCGAAACACCCGAACCGACAACCCAACCCGGCATGGCGGAACGCGCCATCGATACCGCAAACGATGTGTCGCGCACGATCACGGAAATCTCGGCCGCGCTTGGCGCCGCGGTCGACCGGCTGAGCCAGACCATTGCCACGGCGCGCCAGCCAGGAAAGCCGCTTTCGACCATCAGCGCCATTACCCGGGAGGCTCCGCTCACGAGCTTGTTTGTCGCATTCCTGTTCGGGGTCGCGATAGCGCGACGGCGCTAGATAAACTTCAAATCTCTTTTCGGGCGCGGCAAACGATCCCTCACGACCCGATCAACCCCACCGGCCGTTTTTCACCAACCTTGGCAGCGTTGTTATCGCCAGAGCAATCTTTTTCTCTTGACGCCAGTCCACTGGAACCAATCCATCTTGCCGCGATTGAAGCTCGGTACCATCCCGTCGCCAAGCGCTCCCCGCGCGAAGGAAACGAGCATGAATATCGCCGGATTCGTCGGCATGACCGACGAAGAACTGATCGTCCACGCCATGCGAAACGCGCAATCGCTGCTCGCGGAACACATCGACCGAGGACCGTCCGACGCCGAGGAGGCGCTCACTCAGCTTCTGGAAATTCTGGATCGTCCGGACGTCGTCGCTGCGACCGACCGTTTGTGCCGCGAATATGGATTGCGACCCTTGAAATGAGACGGACGCAAGGTTCGCACTAGGCCGCCGGCGGCCACGCCGCCTGCCGGCGCCATGGAAACAGCTTGCGGTGTGAGAGCTGCGAACCGGCCGATCCGCTCAAGTCGGACAAAAGGCCTGGCTGGAGCAGGGGCGCACGGCCGCCGAAGTAACGCCGCGTTCTGCTCGCGGTTCCTTTCTGCAAGTCGCTCCGCCTGGGCGCCGCTGCAAGCGGAACGTAACATTCTCGGGAACGGTCGGGCTTTCAAAGGATTCTCCTGATACCGCAAACCGCGGATAACCAAAGGAGGGACGACCGATGCGACGCCTGCTCTTGATCAGTCTGGCAGCGTGCGTGTTTTCAACGACATCGATTTTATCGGCATTGGCGATGCCAGTCGCAAAACCAAAGTTGCTCGCCGGCAGTGACGGCATCGTCCTCGTACGGGGGCATCGCGGCGGTCGCGGCCACCACTATGGTTGGGGCAGAGGCCGCGGCCACCATTATGGATGGCGACATCGCCGATGGCACTAGCTATATTTATTTGTGCATGAGGCCGCCTCGATAACGGGGCGGCCGCTCTTCAATGAGCGAGACTGGTCTCGTCGCTCACCGTGCGCCACACCAAGTTCGGTCGCTGCCGCACGTGCCGCTGCGGTCAGGCCGCCAAGTGTTATGTCGCCGCGTTCGGCGCATTTGAGGATTTTCTTGGCGATACGCCGACGAACCCGGTGTTCTTCAGCCCCAATTGAAAGCCCCTTGCACGCCCGTTCAAGGGCCACTTCCATATTGGCCAGCGTCCGGGAATCAAAGCTTTCCGCAATCATGACTGTTTTCTTCATCGAGTTGCAGCAAAGCCTCCAAGCTTAGGGTTTGGCAGGTCTTCCACGCTTCGCAAAAAATATGCCCTGCAAGTCCGCGGCATTGCGCAGAATGCCCGCTTGCTTCATTGCCTCATTTCGCTCCGGGCCGGGCGGCATCGTGCGCGCCTGCTCCAGGGCCGCTAGAGCTTCGGCTTCCAGGTCAAATTTGGGCCGCGGATTTTTGTTCTGTCGAGGCATCGAGCCGAAAATACGTCAGATAATCGCGGCCTGTCTGTTCGGTGCTCGACTCTGGAACCAGGCCGGCAACAAGACGGCCATCGCAACTGGAACACTATTGGCGTCATCGAGGCAGCGGCCCCTGAACCGCCGGCGGCCGGAAACCTTGGCTTTCCGCAGGCGTTATTGATGGGGCGCAAAGGAAGGAATGTCCAATGATCAGATGTCTAGCCGTTGTCGGCACTTTGGCAGCATTTGTAAGCGCGCCTGCCATGGCGCAACAACCTACAGCTCCGGGACAGGTGATGCACAAGAGCGGTAGCGTATCGAAGAGCGTATCGAAGGGCGCCTCGGCATATGCACCTGGCCACCTGAAGAAGCATAGGCTTGCCATTAGAGGCCGCCCGGGTGCGTCCGGCTATGCTCCAGGCCACGCTGCCGAGACCAATATCAACACACGAAGCGGGATGACGACGGGATCAAGTGTTAACACGAGGAGCCGGATGACCACCGGATCCAGCGTTAATACGAGGAGCGATGTGACCACGGGATCCGCGCCATCGCGCCGCATCGATGCCGGCTCGCAGCGCTGATCCACCTCATCGAACTGACGCAATAACGAGGCCCGCCGAACAAAGCCGGCGGGCCTTATGCTTGCTGTTTTCCTAACGCCAGGTCTGTTTTGCTAACGCCGGGTGTTCTGTTGATTTACCAGCGATCGTTGCCGACGCCCACGCCCACGCTCACGCCAGGGGCCCTGAAGCCGACGCCGGCACGCGGACCGTCATCCCAGTCACGATAGCTGCGGCGTTCGATGTAACGCTCGCGCGGCATGTAATTATAGGAATCCCGAGCGATCACGCGGCTGCCGCCACGGGTGCGATAGCATCGACCGCTGTCGTCACAGACCAGCCGAACTTGCTGCAGCGAATCCGAGTTTGTGTATTCGCTGCTGGTATAGATGTCAGAAGCATTTGCGTTGCCGGCAACAGCAAACAGCGCGCCCGCGCCTGCTAACAGCGCGATGGTGAGTTTTCTCATGAGTTCCTCCGTGCCAATTCTGCCCTCTGCCTCAAGCCTTGGCGCTCCTTTTCGTTCCCGCCAATTGAGGGGTCCGATGATCCGGCCCCGGCGAACACGAGTTCCACGCGCTGATAACTTTCCGACAAGGATCGCGAGATCATCCGCAAACATGCGTTCTTCCCGGACAGAACAGCGCACCACCGGCAGCAGCACGGGTCGGGGAGCCCGTGCCGGAGTCGGTGGAGATCGGTTCCTTCCCCGAGACGGTTTATCGGGAATCCCGAGCCTGCGTGACTATCGCTACATCGAGCGCGACAACCGAACCTATGTGATTGAGCCGCGCGAGCGGACGATCATTGAACAGATCGACTGGCAATACAGGAAAGGCGGCCCTCCCAGGGCCGCCTCTCTCCTGGTACCGTTGAGTGGGCGGCTGGTCCTCGCCGGATCGCAGCGGCCTGAACGGAACCAGGGAAATTTCAAAAATAGGCGCTTTTGTTCGGAACCGGACATAGATCAGAACATTAAATTGAATGCTGTCCTGTTCGGCCTTTTAGTTCCCGATCGGTGTTCGTCAAACGCGGCCGCGCAGCACTCTTTCAGCTAAGAAAATGCAGATAATGAGGAGGCGCTCATGCCGGGGACGAGAAGTGACCGTGCTCGCGCACGCGCCAGGAATTTGCTGGCGACCCTTTATCCAGCTCCCGACGATCCTGAATTCCATCGTCTGCGCGAACTTGCCGTTGACTATATCCAGGAAGCCGAGCGACTCGAGGCCGAGAGGAAAGGTCGCGTCCTTGAATCCGATGAGATGATCTCGGCGGCACTCGACGCGGTGGCGAGGGATTACTTCGCGCGCGCCCTGCTCCGGGCCGTGTCCCCGGAGAAAGCGTTGGCGAGAGGCATGGAGCGCCGGGCCAGAGGAAACATCCCTAATGGGATGAAATAGCCCCTAATGGAATCAAGCTTTGGTTCAGCCGAAGGTCACGGCCGATATGCACATCCCTGCCGGTGACAGCCGACAGGGATCAGCCGAAAAGATGACGGACGGCGAGCGCTGGACCGGTGGCGCCCGTCACGGATCTGCCGCACAATAGAAATCCGCGGCGCAAATCCATGGAAGTCGATTTGGTGGGCAGCGATTGTTCCCGGCAGCGTATCACCGCGAGGCGCATCAGGATTTGCCTTTCGTCGCATCCTTCGCGGCAGACATGACCCCGCCGGTGATCTGTCTCATATGCTCCCCGGCATTGGTGAATTGACTTCTCAGGAACTCCGATTGAATTTGCATGGCCTGCTGAAGGTCGGTGGCGTGAACCAATCTTCGCGCGTGCTCGAACGCCGCCTTCATGTTCTGCTCGGTGAACGATAAAGCCTGCTTGGAAATGTCCGCTCCCGGATTCGGGATGGATCCTATTGATTTGCTTGCGGCATCGAAAAACAGGCCGAACGCTTTTTCCGCCTGATCGATGGTTTTTTCGGCCAAATCGCGCAATTCGGCCGGGACTTCCAGTTTCGGTTCAACCATGACGCCATCCTCCGGTTCACGCTGAGGGTTACCACATTCCCGGATCGGCGTCTTTGCAGTGTTGCCTCGGAGCTTTATTATCCTGGCGGAATTATCCTTGGAAGCCGACAGCGGAGGGCCGATGCGGAAGAAGGACCAGGAGATATTTCGGCGCGCCGTTGAGCTCGCCGGATCCGGCAAATGCAAGGACTGGTATGATGTCCAGGAAAGGTTGGTTGAGAAGGGATATCGCCGGGCGCCTGACCTTTTGGACGGCGAAAAAATCCGGGCGATCCTTGATTTGCAATGCGGCACAGGCCGCAGCCAGGGCAAGAGCCCCTTCCCTCCCCGCTGATTTTTTCAATCACCTTCGAGAAGTTCCCGGTGGTTGCATGCGCCGCTCAAATCGGCCCATCACGCGATTGCGGCCGATCGTTGCGGCGCTTGATCGCAACTCGCCCAACAAGATTGCACCGAGCAAGTTTTGCATTTCCAGCCGAGCGGTGACATGCGGCATCGTTAGACGCGCCGTGATTGCAGTCAGGACCAATGGTCGGATGCCGCTGCGGGGTCGGTCGCCAGACGTTGGACCAGCGCGATAACTTCGAATCGTTGCCTGGGTGCAAGTTTCAGGAAGGCTGTTAGCAGTCGCAAGCTCTCAACGGTTTCGCTCGATGGAGCGCCGAGCTTCTTGTGCAGCTCTGCAACAGATGCAGGAGTTTTCATCTCGCACCTTTGATAGGGAACGGGAATGACATCCAAGGCAAACGTGAAGCCTTGGCTCACATAGTCGATACAGCGGCGATGGAGGTTGAGCGTTTTGGCCTGACGACCGCCACTTGATTTCTTCGAATGGCACGATTTCTTCGAATGGCACGCCTGGCAAGTGACCCGGCTGAACCCGAGAGGGTTGAAAGTATGCCAAGGAACAACCAAACCGGCAAGCCAAACTAGTAGTCCGGGGCGATTCTTTGTTTCGTGCTGCTTTGGTCTCGGCTACGCGGCGTAATGTTGGGCTGCGCGGGGCAAAGGCCGGTCCGCTCGCATGGATCTGACCGCGTTGTCTCGCCAACCGCTCACCGAAGGAGGAAAGCGACAACAATCCAGTACGTCCGTCAGCCAATCGGGTTGCCTCGCCGCGCTGTGTGGCGAATTGCAACACGCGATGTTGTCAGACTCATCGCCGGACCGGATCCGTTCGGCTCACTTGTTGAGCCCGCTCCTTGTCCCGCGGTTGCTCCTGTCCGCGCTCATCGCGCACGATGCCTTGGTCGGGAGCGTCGCCTCGCCCCGGCTCACGGCGAGTTGTAGGCCTTGGCTCAGGCTTCGGCATGCCCCTTTGACCGCCATGCTTGCCGCCTTGATCTTGCACACCTTCCAAATCGTTTTCTCGGGGCATTGTAATCACACCTTGTTTCACAGCGTTTTCCCGATGAGCAGGCTTAAACTTTCCGCGCTTATCCCATGGCAGACAATGCGGTCCAGAGCCGTCGGGTTCCAGGGGATGCGCATTCTGCGTTGAAGGGCGGAGGTACCTCCTCGACGAATGAAGGGCCCTGGCGGAATGCGGGGCCCTTTTGCTTTTGTCAAGCGCGGGGCGGACCAACGGTAATGGCAATGCTCCCGAACCCCATGAGCGCAGTTGTTCTCCAATTGCCCGCCTGATGTTTTTGCAATGTTAACTGGACGAGACTCGGCCAGCGCTCGATTGACTTCTTTGTGAACGGGCTTGCCAGCTTTGCGCGCCACTCACGCAACAATCACGGCGAATTTATCGCCGGGCGCGCATATCTTTCATGCTCGAAGTCAGACCCCGGCGAGGACTGTCTTCAGATTGAATGATGTTCATACTTCAATCGGCTCGAAACGCAACGGTTTTGAGCGTTGGGGAAGTGCGGCAGAGAATTGCTTTGCTTTTTTCCGGCGCCGATGGCGCTAGCACAAGCAGCATCCCATGTGTCGCATCCGGGGCTGACACAGGGAGAACAAGATGAAACAGCTTTTGAAAATTTCCGCCGCGCCCGCCACCGCGTTATTCGCGCTGGCTTATATTGCGATAGCGACGCCCGCGGCAGCGGGCCCAAATGAGTATTGTCGCCAGGACGTCACTTCGGGAATGCGCTCCTGCAGCTTTGAGACCCTGGAGCAGTGTCAGGCGATGTCCTCCGGCCGTGGCGGCACTTGTTATCGCGATCCACTTCTGACCGACACCGGCGCCTACGCCTATCAACCGAAGCGCCCGATTTCAAAACCCGGGATACGCTCGAGGAAGCCGGCTGAAAGCCGATAATGCCGTGCGTTCGCGGCAAGCCCGCTATGCGCTCGACAGCAGTCTGCCTTGCGCAGACTGCTGGGCGATGCCGGGCTTGCAAGCGTTAACGGCATCGCTGATCAAGGTCAGAGTCCATCTCAAGCAGATCATCACATGACGATCGCATGATCGGGGCCATGCATTCAAATTGGATGAGGGATGCAGCATCGTGACAGCGCGATGCATCTCGAAACGTTGGTCAGCAATCACGGCTCTTTCAACTTTCTTTTATACCGATGGCGCAGCGACTCCGGTATCCCATGTGCTCTGCGCGATTCCGCGAACCGCAGAAAACACACACACAGAAAGAGACGCGATGAAGACGAAGCAGATCTTGAAAATCAGCGCCGTGCCTGCCGGGGTGCTTTGCGCGCTGGCTTTTTTCTCTACGGCCACGCCCGCGGCGGCGGCTCCGGTTGATTATTGCCGCACCGATACTTCCGGAATGCGGGGCTGCGGCTTTTCCAGCCTGGAGCAATGCCAGGCGATGGCTTCCGGCCGCGGCTCCAATTGTTACGAGAATCCATTCCCGCAGGGCGCCAGCACCAGCGGCAACGCGAGCGGCAGCGCCTATGCCTATCAGCCGAAGCACCATGCTTCAAAAGGCGCGAGGAAGCCCGTTGAGCAGCGAAAGTCGGTTGAGCACCAATAGAACCGCGAGTGCCGACTGAAGGCGAAAGGTGGCCGGCTTTGCCCCCGGCCACTGCGCCGCCGGATGGCGGGCTGATTGCTACTTTTCCCAGGATCCCCGGTTCATTGCTGCTTTTCCCAGAAGGACAGCAGGCCCTGCGACGCCGAGCCGCCGATTACACAGGGGATGCCGACCGCGACCTGGCCAAGCGCCGCCGCGGAGACGCAGCCGAGGGCGACCGCCCCGACGCCGACCTGGCCCCAAAAGTCGAGATTGCGTCTTGAGTCGGAGCCCTTGCTCTTGAATTCTTCCACGGCGGCCAGCGCATCCTTGCGCACCGCGCCGAGTTGCACGGTATCGGCGGCCTGGATCACCTCGGCGAGCGGCGCCTTGATTGCCGCCGGTTGCCGCGCAAGCTCGCCGCGCAGAAATTCGCGCAGGCCCGAATCGCGGACCGCGTAGCTTGCCAGCGTGTAGCGCGCCATGCTGCCGACCGTCAGCTTGTCGGCGGTGTCGCGGCTTTTGCTCCAGGGCAGCATCTGCATGATGCGCAGGATCGGAGCATGGGAGCCGGTCGCGAAATAATATCCCCACAGCGTATCCAAAAGATCCTGACTGCCGGCGAAAGTGAGCGACGTATTCAGTTTCCTTTCCTCCTTGGCAAACGGATTCTTTGTGAACACGCCGCGCAACTTCTCGAGCATCCCCGGCGTTGCTTCTTCCAGCGGGATGGCGGTCAGGGTTGGCAGCGTGCCGGCGAGATAGCTGTCGATCATCACCCGGCGCCCCGGCATCTTTGGCGCGACCCGGCGCAATAGATTCCGCCAGTCGGGCAATCCCGAATAGGCGATGGCGCGCACGATCACCCATTCATCCTCGGGCGGCACCGGAAAGAAGCTGGTGACGAGCTGCTCGGCTTTGGCGAGGTTCGACCCGATCGCGCCGGCGATGAAGCCGAGGTAGATGCCGGAATTCTCCGGCTCCTTGAAACTTTGCGCGTGGAACAGTACGCGCACGGCAGCGGGAACGTGAGCGTAATCGGGCTTGGCCCGGTAATTGTAGATCCACTGCTGGACCACGCTGAGCGAGGCGCGCGGATCAATTTCCGGCGTAGTGGCCGCACCCGCGGGCTGGACCAGCAAAAGCATACTGATGAAAAGTGCTGCGTAACGCATGTGATGCTCCCGGAGTTCTCGCCGGCGACGGTCGCCTGCGCGAACATTTTTCCGCCCTCACCGGTAACCGGCATTTGAAGCGGCTATGCGACAATTCTGGGAACGCGCGGTTCAACGCGGCGACGAAATTATGGCGGCCGAACGGGCAGTTAGCCCGCAACTAACCTCAGGTCAGACATTCTTTCGCCCCGCGCAGGCAATTCCATCGCGACCCGACAAACGGGAGACAGGCAGGGCGTGATCAGCCAATGCATGGCGCGGAGCCGGCGATACCGCCAGTCGATCACAGCGAGCGCGTTGTTGGTCGCAGCGTTCGGGCTTGTTTCTGCGCCGGGCGCTGCGACTGAAGCCGAAGCGCCGCCGCGCCAGACCAACGCGCAAGCGCGCGGTGCCATTACCGTGCAAGGCAATCGCCGCGTCGACGCCGACACGGTACGCTCGTATTTCCATGCGGCGCCGGACGGGCGGTTCGATGACGCCGCGCGCGATACGGCACTGAAGGCACTGCTGGCAACCGGTCTGTTCGACAAGGTCACGATCGAGCGCGCCGGCGAGCGGCTGATCGTGCATCTCGTCGAAGCTCCCGTGCTCGGCCGCGTCGCCTTCGAAGGCAACAAGAAAATAAAAGACACCGAACTTGCAGCCGTCGTCCAGTCCAAGCCGCGCGGCGCGCTGCAGCGCGCCGTGGTGCAGGCCGACGTCGGCCGCATTATCGAAGCCTACCGGCATGTCGGGCGCAACGACATCAAGGTCGCGCCGCAGATCATCAACCGCGGCGAAGACCGGGTCGATCTCGTCTATGTCGTGATGGAGGGGGCAAAGACGACGGTGCGGCAGATCAACTTCGTGGGCAATCGCGTTTTCGGCAAACAGCAGCTCGCCGCGGTCATAAAGACCTCCGCGACCAATGTGCTGAGCTTTCTGACCGGCGGCGATGTCTACGACCCCGACCGCGTCGCGGAGGATCGCGAGCAACTGCGGCTATATTACCGGAGCAAAGGCTATGCCGACGCCAGCGTGACTTCGGCCAGGGTCGAATACGGTCCCGCAATCAAGGGATTCACGCTGACGTTTTCCATCGATGAGGGCCCACTCTATCACTTCGGCGACACCACCATCGTCTGCAATGTGCCGGGCCTCGATGCTGAAAAGCTTCGTGGTCTGCTCGTGGTCCGCAACGGCGCCATATTCGACGGCAACGCGTTGGATAAGACAGACGAAGTTCTGGCGATCGAACTCGCAAAACTAGGCTTTCCCTTCGCGCAAGCCCTCCCCCGCACCACCCGCGACGCCGATGCGCGGCGCATCGATGTCGCCTTCGTGATCGACCAGGGGCCGCGGACCTACCTCGAACGCATCGAAATCCACGGCAACACCCGGACGCGGGACTACGTGATCCGGCGTGAATTCGACATTGCCGAGGGCGACGCGTACAACAAGACGCTGATCGATCGAGCCGAGCGGCGCCTCAAGAATCTGAACTATTTCAAGACCCTCAAGATTACGCGCCTGCCGGGCTCGGCGCCGGATCGCGTCGTGCTCGACGTCGCGGTGGTGGAGCAATCGACCGGCGATTTTTCGATTGCCGGAGGTTACTCGACGACCGATGGCCTTCTCGCCGAGGTCAAGGTCGGTGACCGCAATTTCCTGGGGTCGGGCAAGGCGGTCAGCGCTTCCGTTACCTACGGCCAATACGCGCGCGGGATCGATTTGTCGGCATCCGAACCGTATTTTCTCGGCAGCCGCGTTTCGGCGGGAATAGAACTCTACGGCAGACAGAATCAGGCGAGCCCCTACCAGTCCTACGGCAGCGACATCTATGGCGCGACCACGCAGTTCGGCACTCCGCTGACCGAGCAGATCGGCGTACAGTACCGTTACTCCCTGTATAACCAGAACGTGACGCTCGATCCGACATCGCTGGCCGCGGCGCCGTCGCTGCCAATCCAGCAGGCCGCGCTCGCCGGTCCCCAATGGGTGTCCTCCGTCGGCGACACCGTCACGTATAGCACGCTGGACAACAACAAAAACCCAACCAGCGGAATCAAATCGCAACTCACGCAGGATCTCGCCGGCCTCGGCGGCGATGTGAAATTTTTGCGCACTACCGAAGACCTGCGCTCCTATCACCCGATCAACGATGACGTGGTCAGCCTGGTGCGCGCGCAAGGCGGCTACGTCACCGGTTGGGGCGGCCAGCAGGTGCCGCTGCTCAACAGCTTCTTCGGCGGCCCGGCGATGGTGCGGGGATTTGCGCCCAACGGCTTCGGGCCGCGTGACCTCACCCCTGGCACGACCATGGATAATGTCGGCGGCAGCATGTACTGGGCAACAACAGCGGAATTGCAGAGTAATATCCCCGGCGTGCCCCAGGAGTACGGCCTCAAGGCGTCGGCGTTCGTCGATGCCGGGAGCGTGTTTCGTTACAGCGGACCGACGGCATTTCCGGGCTCCGCGCAATCGTTGCAGGTCGCCAACAACAACATCGTGCGTTCGTCGGTCGGGGTGGGTCTGACTTGGGCCTCCCCCTTCGGCGCGCTGACCGTCAACTACGCCGTCCCGCTGACGAAAGCGGCCTACGACGCGGTGCAGCCGCTTAGCTTCACCGCCGGAGGGTTTTAGGCTGCCAGTCTCCCTACCACTTGGCATTGGCAACGCACGTCCACCCCGAACGCGTGCCAAGCGAAGCTGCAAGCCCATCCTGGCAAATCGGCTTGGTCAAAACGATCCAGAAACAGAAGATAACTGCGATCAGCGCGATGCTAAACCACAGCCGTCGATTCATCCAGGTCCCCCTGCACTCGACCAGCATAGCACGAACCGAGGAAGGAACGCTCGGGGGTAAAGTCCCGTTATTTGGCCGCCCGCTCCGTCGCGAACCCATAGATCAATGCGAGACGGTCGAGGCATTCGCGGAATCGCCGCGAGAAATAATCCATCCAGCGCTGTCCGCGCAATCCGCGCCGCTGCCCAACCTGTTCCATCGTCATTCCCAGAACCAAAACCTCATGCACCAGCGCCGCGCCGTCCGCGCCGAGTTCATGCTCGGCGCGGTTCAGCCGCAGCACGGCCTTGCGCTGGCGTTCCGTGATCGGCTCCCGCGCCCGCACGCCGTCAACATATTCCCGCGTCGGATCGACGGCCTGCGGTCCGCGCTCGGCTTTCTCCCAATCATCCTGAAATGCCCGCCCGCCCTGATACTGCGCCTCGTCGATCTGTCGATGCGTGTGTAGCCGTGCCAGCGGATCGTTCCGGATCGAGCGCAGCGTTACGATTTTTTCTCCCGGCTCCAGCGCCATCGGATCGTCGACTTCGATCGTCGCCACTTCCGCGTTGCGTGGCAGATCGTGGGATCGCCGGTCATGTACTTTTGTTGTTCTGTGCAGCTTGTTACGCTTTGCCCGTGCCACGTTGTATTGCCTCCGTTGAGGGTGGAAGTTGAATTTCGTTACGCAATGCGGGACGCGGCGGCGACGCGGCAGCGGCTTAGAGGTGACCACCATGCTCTTGAGTGGCCCGGCGCTTCTTGCCGCCTCGACCAGCCGAAGTGAGACGGTGCCCGCCGATCGTTCCGATGTGGTGCCGGGACCGCGCGTCAGATGAAGATGCGGAGCGCAATAGCTTGAGCCTGGGCGCCGCGGGTGTCCGCAAAAAGTGATGGCTTCGCCCTCCTTCTCCCCGCCATAGGGGTAACGGCAATCGTCAGGCTCCAGATCTGTGAGCGAAAGATGGCGCGGATCGATCTCGATACAGCGGAGCTCGACGGGCTTCGTGGGCTTGAAGGTCGGCATCGGCCGAATGAATTCGGGCGCATGGTGTTCGCGCACTTTGCGTGGCTGCGGTTGTGGGGCTTTCGGCGCGGGGCAATGCTTGGGCAAGTCTTTGGCGCGGCGGGGGCCGGCAACCCCCAGACGCCTGGCGCGGCCGATTGCAGCGCTGCGGGAATAGCTGGTCTTGAACTTGGCATTGATCGCATCCACGACTTCCGAAAACGACATCCCTTTTGCGAGATATTCCCTCAAAGCGGCCGAATGCTCGTTCGCCCAGCTTGTCGATTGCATTGGCCTTTCCTTCCCCCGGACGATTCTTGTCGTTCCGAGCGAGACTTGCCGAATCCGCGCGTCGACAATTTCTGACATTCCGAAGTAAGAGTCAAGGTCGATTTCTGATAATCGGAATTGCTTTATCTTCTGGAATTCGGAAAGGATGGCTCCATGCTGGATGTCAAGATTATCGAGCGGGGACTGGAAAAGCCGGGCAAGACCAAGGGCGGTCTGGCGACGGCGATGGGCGTCCGTCCCGGCGCGGTGTCGGAAATTCTGTCCGGGCTGCGCCTGATCAAGGCCTCGGAAATCACGCCCATCATTGATTATCTAGAGCTCAATTCGGTGCCGATCATGGGCCGCGTCGGCGCCGGCGCGGCGATCGAGCCGGAACACGAGCAGGTGCCGCCGGAAGGCCTGGGCGAAGTCCAGCTGCCGTTTCCTATTTCCGAAGAAACCATCGCCTTTGAGGTAGCCGGCGATTCCATGCTGCCGAAATACGAAAATGGCGACGTTATCGTGGTCTTTCGGGAACAGCGCCATCCCTTGGCGAGCTTCTATGGCGAAGAGGCCGCCGTCAGGCTGAAGACCGGCGAGCGTTACCTGAAAACCATCGAACGGGGAAAATCCTCCACCTTGGTCAACCTCACGAGCTTCAACGCCAAGCCGATCAACGGGGTGAAGCTGGAATGGATCGGGGAAATTTGCGTCACCCTGCCGAGGGGCCAGATCGAGCGTTTGCGGGCCAAAGCCGGCCGGGCACGCAAGGCGGCAAAAACCCATGCCCGCGCCCAAGAAAAATAAGGCGTGACCTCGAATCGCCGGGTGATTCTCGCCGCCGCCCGGCGGATTTTCGGGGGTCGAGGGCCTGTTTTCTGATTTTCAGAATTATCCGGCTTGACTTCTTTCTGATTTTCAGAAATAATAGCGCCGTGAGCCCAGCCTCGCTTAAGAGGCGAAAGTACCCCTACATGCAATATTTCGTGGTCATGATCGACTATGGACGGCGCGGCCGCGAGGCCATTGTCGATCCTGAAATCACCCGGCGCGACGTCATCGCCCGCGTCGCGTCCGGCGAGTACAGGAACATCAGCTTCATACATGAAATCGCCGATGCTGCGGTCGACGATATTACCGCCGAGATTCTGGCGGAGGCAGCACTTCCCGAAATCGCGGCCACCGGCGCCGATCTGCAAGCCCGCCGCTTCGATCACGCCCGCGATCTCCGCAAGCATGAGGTGGTGTAAGGCAGGCCCGACTGGCCGGCAGTTTCGGCCGGCTCAGTGGCGGGATGGCGGTGGCCGTCCTAGCCCATCAAGGCTGATCCCCAGACGCTGCGTCAGGGTGCGACGCGGCAGCGAAATACGAACCTCACTTCCTGTCCGGCTTGTTCTGCTGGTCGTAAGGCCTCACACCTTGACTGCTATCAGGCATCTTGTCCCTGGTTCCAATCTTCGTTAACGCGCCATCGACGTTAACGCGCCATCGAAACTTCAGGCGACAAATTTCGCGAGGTAATTCAACCCTCCCGCAATCTGCTTGCTTCGCGTGCATTCTGACGCGGGGCCGATTGAGCAAGTACACCGGCCGGCGCGGCGCCATTGCAGTCGATCGAGCGGGTCGCGATTTCTTCCAGCGCCTTGTGATGCCACATCTCAGCTTCAGCAAGCAGCCGCCAGCTCTCGAGAGGACGAAACACCGCGCTCTGACGGCACAAAGACTCCATTGCGCGGTAGCGAACGAGGTCTTCCATTTCTCGCCTCCAACCTGCCTACCCCAAAATTATTTAAAACCGATTTCACGACGCTGTCATTACGATTCTCAAAACAGTTTGATGGTTGACTCGCGAGCCGATTTCGACGTCTGCCGGCGGCGATTTCCTTTGTTCCGCGCAGCGACCGCCGATTTGAAACTGCGGCGCTTCCGCTGTTGCTCGTGGAACTTTCGCGTCGGGCGGAAATTATCCCGGACGAGCATCTAATTGAGCCGGGCGCTCATTTTATCCGCTCTCATCCGTCACTCGCGGGGGCCCTCGAGGGTGCCATGTCAAAAATCAGGATTTATGCCGTTATCGCGCTAGCGACCCTTCTCTCGGGCGCCGCTTACGCTGGTCCAGGAAAAGGCGGCGGTGGTGGAGGCGGAGGTCACGGCGGTGGCGGCGCGCACTTCGGCGGTGGCGGTGCACCGCACTTCGGTGGAGGCGGCGGAGGTGGCATGCACTTCGGCGGCGCGCATGTCGGCGGCGGTGGTGGCGGCGGGCATGTCGGCGGAGCACATTTCGGTGGCGCCCGCTTCGGCGGGACACATTTTGGCGGTGCGCGGATCGGAAGGGCCGGGGGACCGCGCTTTGCAGCGCAGCCCAGTTTCCGAGGCCAGCGCTCATTTGCGGTCCGCGGTAACACAAACCGGGTCGCCAGCCGTGCCGCGGCGCGGGCCAACCGCGCGGCAGCGCTAAACGCAAACCGCGCCGCCACTACGCTCGGGCGGAACCGAAATGCTACATTCGGCCCGAACCAGAACGCAAACCTCCAGAACCGCAGCGCAAATCTGCGGTCAAGCGCCGTGCAAAAGGCGCTGAACTCGCGCGCCATGGCCGGCACGTTGCAAAACAAGGCCGCCCTGGTCAATCCGAACACCCGAGCCCAACTTGTCGCAACCGCCGCCACCGCTGGATGGCTTGGCGGCCGCAACGGCAGAAACGCATGGTGGCGGCATCGCCATGGCGGATTCGGCTGGGTCGGCCCGCTGTTCTGGCCGCTCGCCTATTACGACATTTATGACTACGCCCTGTGGGGTTACGGCTACGATCCCTTGTTCTGGGATTACGGCTACGACGACATCTATGCCGGCGTGTTCTATCCCTATGGCTATGATGACCTCGCGGCCTATATGCCATCGGGCGGCGGGGGCTACCGCAGCACGCTTGGACAAGCGTCCGGACAGGGATCCGACGCGCGTGCTGCGGTGCCGGAGCAGCTGGCGCGGCTGTGCGGCGATGACAGCCGCGACATCGCAGGCCTTCCGATAGACCAGATCCAGCAAAGGCTTCAGCTCAACGACGCGCAACGCGCGGCGCTGGACGATCTCGCCAACGCCTCGGTGAAGGCGGCGCAGGACATCAAGGCGGCCTGTCCGACAAGGATACCGGTCACAGCGCCCGATCGCCTTGCCGTCATGCAGCAGCGGATCGAGGCGATGATCGCCGCGGTCCAGACGGTTCAGCCCGCGCTACAGAAATTCTACGATTTCTTGAATGATGAACAGAGAGCGCAGCTCAACGCACTGGTCCAGGATCAGCGCCGGCCCGAGGTCGCGCGCAACACAAACGGGTCGCTGGCCCAAAGTTGCGGCACCGCGCAATCCGGCATAACCGGCTGGCCGACTGCCGAGATCGAGGCAAGGCTTCATCTGAACGATGCGCAACGTGCCAGCCTGGAGACGCTCCAGCAGGCCAACACAAAGGCGTCGGACCTGATCAAGAGCTCCTGCCCGACGACGGAGGCGATTACCCCGCCGGCGCGGCTTGAGGCTGTCGCCAACCGGCTTAATACCATGCTGGAGGCAGTGAAGACGGTACGTACAGCCCTCGACGACTTCTACACCAAGCTGAATGACGAACAGAGGGCCCAGTTCGAGGCAATAGGGCCGGCGCTTGCGGGAGTTTCCAACCGGCCGGAGGATGCGCAAGCCCGGGATCGCCGCCACTACCGCCGCCACGGCGCCAGTCTCGGCGGCTTGGTCCGGCATTTCATGTCAATGGCGCGATGGTGAAGCGGACGAGAGCGGGCCCGGGCTGGCGCGGGGCCGATCCTATGCACCGGCAGCTAGGCGGGAGCGCTCCTGCTATTGGCGGCGCTCGGCATCATCGCCATGGGAATCGTGCCGATGCTCGGCCGTGACAGGGCGTCTGAAGGTGTTCTGGCCGAGTAGCGCCGTGATCTGCGCGCGCACATCTGCGCTGACGCGGCTCCGGCGGCCGCTTCCTTCCCGTCATGGCCGGGCTTCGCCCCGGCCATCCACGTCTTTCTTAGATGGTGCCAAAGACGTGGATGCCCGGCACACGGCCGGGCACGACGAGCTACACCAAAAGCGCTCGCGCCGAAGTCTCAGATCAGCAGAACCGTCGATCCCGTGGTCCTGCGCGCGCCGAGATCGGCGTGCGCCCTGGCCGCGTCCTTCAGCGGATAGCTCTGGTTAACCTCGATCTTGACGGCACCTGACAGCACCGCCTCGAACAGCTCCTTCGCCATCGCAACGAGGTTCTCGCGCTTGGCGGCATAAGTGTTGAGGGTCGGACGGGTGACGTAGAGCGATCCCTTTTGCGCGAGAAGACCGAGGTTGAGCGGCTCGACGCCGCCGGAGGACTGGCCGAACAGCACGGCGACACCAAGCGGCGCCAGGCAGTCCAGTGACTTCAGGAAAGTGTCCTTGCCGACGGAGTCGTAGACCACGGGCACTTTCTTGCCTTGCGTAATTTCGTCGACGCGCTTCGCGAAATCCTCGCGCGTGTAGACAATGGTGTGGGCACAGCCATGGGCCTCAGCCAGCTTTGCCTTCTCATCATTGCTGACCGTACCGATGACGGTGGCGCCGAGATGCTTCGCCCATTGGCCCAGGATAAGGCCGACGCCGCCCGCCGCGGCATGCAGCAGGATGGTGTCGCCGGCTTTGACCCGATAGGTTTGGCGGATCAGATATTGCACCGTCAGGCCCTTCAGCATCATCGCCGCTGCGGTCTTGTCGTCGATGCCGTCGGGCAATTTGATCAGGCGGTCGGCCGGAATCAACCGCTCTTCGGCATAGGCGCCGAGCGGCGCGCTTCCATACGCGACGCGGTCGCCAGGCTTGAGATCGGTAACGCCCGGCCCGACTTCTTCCACCACGCCAGCCGCCTCGCCGCCCAGGCCGCTCGGCAACTGCACCGGATAAAGCCCCGACCGGTTGTAGATATCGATAAAGTTCAGACCCACCGCAGTGTGACGGATCCGCGCCTCCCCCGGCCCGGGCTTGCCAAGCTTGATTTCCTCCCAGACCAGAACTTCGGGACCGCCGGTTTTGTGCAAGCGGATGGCATGCGTCATGCGATTACTCCTCAAGTGAAATGACAAGAGACTAAGGTCGCGGGCGGAGCCGCCCCGGCCGGTAGCAGCTAGGTTTACAATATGCGCCGAACAGGCGGTGAGGAACACCCTGCCGGCGATATCCCTGCCTCCTGTCTGGTCTCAGATCCGACCCCAGGAACCGATCACGGGACGGAAACGCCGGGAACCATCATGCCGATAGGGGCGTTCCCCTGACGATCCGATAGGAGCGATGCATGCGCGATAGTCAGGACAGGAACGGCTCGATCAGCGGCAGTACGCTGGCGGTCATCATCGTTGCGTTCGTTCTCGCACTTGCCATCCTCATAGGGGGACCGTGGAACACCAGGCATGTTGCGAGCAATCCGGGACCGAGCGGAACACCGGGATCGACGACGGTGGACAGGACCCCGCCGCCCGCCGAGGGGCCTTCAGGGACAACCACAGGCGCGGCGCGCTGACGGCGCTGCCTCTTCACGTGTTGATCGCATCCTTGATCCGCTTTCGCGTCAGCGGCAAATTGCGATCGAAGGTGACACTTTCGTACAGCGTCCAGCTCATCGACTGCACGATCGCGCCTTCGATCTGGTTGATCAGGCCATCCGGATTGACCACCTGACCGCTGTCGATCGCCGCCACCGCGCGCACCAGCCGCGCACGCCCGGTCTCCCTGTCCACTTCCACCTCGCTAGCAACGGCGCAATAGGCCGCCAGATTCTTATAGCGCGCAAAAGCGAACCCGAATCCACGAGCCCGCGGCGCTTTTTTACCGCTCTGCCATCCGAACTCTTGCGCGGCCTTTTCAATCACCTCGCGCCCACGGGAATCGTCGAGATGCCTCAGCCTGAACTCGACGGGATCGGCGCCGGCGGCAGACGCAAGTTCATCCATAAAGCTTTCGATCGAAAATACGTTGTGGTAGGCGCCGAGCGACCGCATCGCCGAAACCCGCAGCGGCATTTCAGGAATGAAGTGGTGCACGACGTGCGCGTTGGGGAATTTGTAGATTGGGACAGCATTTCGATCGCCGCCGCCTTCCGGTAACGGAATCGGTTTGGGTGCCGGTGCGGCGAAGGGTTGCGCCATTTGCTGGGCGGCCAGCATCGATCCGGCGCCACCCGGCCGCGTCGAATGGGTGTTGCTCCAGACTTCGTAATTCCAGTCTGATATCGTGCCGTTGCGGTCGAGCGACGCCTTCAGTTTCGTCATCATCGCCGGCCCGAACGGCTCCCAGGCGTGTTCCTGTTCGCGCATCCATTGCACGCGAACCGGCGTACCGGGCAGAGCGCGCGCGATCAGCGCCGCATCGGCCGCGGCATCGTCCGCGCCGTTATGGCCATAACACCCGGAGCCTTCGACGTGGATGCAGCGGACATTTGAGGCCGGCATTCGCAGCATTTCCGCGATACCCTCACGATCGGGATAGACGCCTTGCGTATGGGTCCACACCGTCATCGCGCCGTCTGTGAACTGTGCAACGGCGCAGGACGGCCCGATCGATCCGTGCGCCTGATAGGGCCGCGTATAGGTGGCCTCGATTGTCTTTTGAGCGACGGCAGACGGATCGCTCCGCTCGAAGATGGTCGAATCCCGCGACGGCAGGCCGGTCAGGACGCGCAGCAGATCGTCCTGCTTCGGCAGGCCGGCGATCTCGTGCCATTTTGCCGCGCCCGATAGCGCGTTCATTGCCTTGATCGACTGGAATTCTTTTTTGGCGATCACGGCGAGAAAATTGCCGTCACGAACCACCTTGACGACACCCGGCATTTTCTCGACCGCTGACGTGTCGCAGTCCGTCAATTGGGCGCCATAGCTCGGCGGCCGCACCACCCTCGCATGCACCATGCCGGGCAGCCGCAGGTCCTGAACATAGGCAGCGCCACCGGTGACTTTGGCCGGGATATCGACGCGCGGCAGCGGTTTGCCCATCACCTTGAACGTCATCGGATCCTTCAGCTTCGATTTCGGCTGCGCCTGCACATGCAGCATGCCGACCGCGACCAATTCGCCGTAGCTCAGCCGCTTTCCGTCGGGCGAAATCACCGCACCGTTTTCAGTGCGCAAATTTTCAGCAGGCAGACCGAGACGCCGCGCGGCTTCCGCGAGCAGAAGTTCACGCGCCTGCGCGGCCGCGTTCTGAATCGCGGTGCCGCTGTCCTGCACGGAATGGCTGCCGGCGGTGTACTCTTCGTTGGCGGTCAGGTGCGTATCGGCTGTGATGACTTTGAGCGATTCAAATCGAACGTCCAACTCCTCAGCCGCGATCTGCTGGAAGGCCGTCTTGAATCCCTGGCCGAGTTCGGCCTTGCCGGTGAACACCGTGATGCTGCCGTCGGCATCGATGCGAATCCAGGAATCCAGAAACGGCGACTTCTTCAGGCTGCCCGGGAGGCTCGCCGCCGGAGCCGCGGCGGGCGCGCTTTGATCTTGCGCGAAGGCTGACGCCAGCGAGAAGCTTATGATCAGCGCGCCGCCACCTGCGAGCACGCGGCGGCGGTCGAAGATCACTGACGCGTTCATGGTGCTCTCCCTTGGGTCGCCGAGGACGCATCGGCCGTGCTTATTAAGCTGATGGCGCGATGCACTGCGCGCAGGACGCGCATATGGGTGCCGCACCGGCATAAATGCGGCTCTAGCTCGCTGCGGATCTCTTCATCGGTGGGCCTGGAATTTCTCTGCAGCAGCGCCTGTGCGCGCATCATCATTCCGGCAATGCAATAGCCGCATTGCGCCGCCTGCTCTTCCATAAAGGCGCGCTGGATCGGCGCCGGCTCCGAGATCGTGCCGAGGCCTTCCAGCGTCGTCACCTGCTTGCCCTCCAGCAAAAGCAGCGGCGTCATGCAGGAAAGCACCGCCTTGCCGTCCACGATAACCGTGCACGAACCGCACTGGCCGAGACCGCAGCCGAATTTCGCGGCATTCAGCTTGATATCGTCACGCAGGACATAGAGCAGCGGCGTATCCGGGTCCGCATCGATTTGGTGATCTTGACCATTGACCTTCAATGTCATCATGGCTTGTCTCGCTGCGTTGGATCGAGGGGAGCACTGTGCGGCTCTGGCGATATCTGGAGAAATACGGTCTGCATGCGCCTTGCATCCGCAACGGTCTTTCCGACGCCGGTCCATGCCGGTTGGTTGCTGAACCGCGCGCGCAGATAATTCAACAGCGCTGCAATCTGGTCGTCGTTCATGCTGTCAGCGAAGCCCGGCATGATCAGGCTGCGTTCTCCCTCCACCGGGCGAATGCCCGACAAGACGAGGTTGGCGAGGTTGCGCGGATCTGGGCTAGCGATAGCGGTGCTAAGGCCAAGATTGATTCCACTAAACGGCAGCGGCCTGTCGGTCTCGTGACAAGTCGCGCAGACCGCGGCGTAGATCGATGCGCCGGCCGCGTTGATCTGTGAAGCCTGCATTGGGGGTGACTTGGCTCGCACCAGCACTTCAGCGGCCCGGCGCTTGCGATCCGGCGTCAGTGCACCAAACACGCCGGCCATGTAGGTCGCGATCGCGTGAAGATCGCGTTCCTGTACTGACGACAGATTGCCGACCACCAATGCCATCGGCCCCTGCGCGACGCCATGATCGGGGTGCCAACCGTCCCGGAGGTAAGTGAATAGCGCCTCAGCGTCCCATGGCACGGGCGCGGGAGACTGAGCGTTGATCGCATAAGCGTGCCAGTTTTCGGCCTCGCCGCCGGAAAACCACGCGCTCGCGCGTTCGGCGCCGAGTGCATTACGCGGGGTATGGCAAGCGCCGCAATGCGCCAGCCCCTCGACCAAATAGGCGCCGCGATTCCATTCCGCACTCTGCGAGTTGTCCGGTCGATACGCCCCGCGGCGAAGAAACAACAGTTTCCAGCCGGCGATCACAAATCGCTGATCGAGCGGAAAGGGAAGCTGATTTTCGCGTGCGGGCGCGTGAACCGGTTCCCTTGTCATCAGGCAGGCATAGAGCGCGTGGTCATCCTCGTCGGCAACGTTCGTGAAGTGGTCGTAGGGGAATGTGGGATAGAGGTGCTGCCCGTCGCGATTGACGCCTGACCGCATGGCGCGACGGAATGCTTCTTCCGGCCACTGGCCGATTCCCGTCGCCGCATCCGGTGTAATATTTGAGGAGAAGATCGTGCCGAACGGCGTCGGCACCGGAAGCCCGCCTGCAAAACGCTTGCCGCCGCGCACCGTATGACAGTCGCTGCAGTTTCCGATCGCGGCGAGTTCGCGGCCACGCCTGACGAGATCGGCATCGAAAGATTGCGGCGCAGGCCGATCGATCGCAGCGATCGCTGGCCGCCAAATGATGGCAAAGGCTGCCCCTACGCCGCCAAGCAAGAGCGCAACGAGGACACTTCCGATTATTCGCGACTTTGTCATACGTCCCGACAGCTTTTGGCGGTGTTCCCATTACAAATTCGTGGTCAGGCCTTGCCGCCAGGTCCGACCACCGCCTGTTGACGTGCTGGTCTGTTTGCGCGGCGACAGCTTTAAGGGAACGCGTGAAGGCACCGGGCGTTTCATTGGCAATGAAGCAAGTGCACAGGGCCACGGGATTGTATGCATGGTCAGGGAAGGTCCAGCGCAACCGGCGCCGCCGCCGAAAAACCCCTATCCCGCCGAGAAAGCGCGGGGTGGCGGGATAATTTTGAAGACGCCCACCAAACGATGGGTTTTTATCGCCGGCCTCGTTGGCGCGATGGTTCTGGCGTTGATCTTGAGCCTATTTCGTTGAGGAGGCGTGAGACCCGGAATCGAATCCCCCGAAGCGGTGGAGCGAAATCGAGCCTGTCTAATCTCCGACGGGCGAGGCTGACGGCTTCGGCCTCGCGCGGCCAGCCGCTTGCCGCGGTGGCTTTCGCGTGTTCGGATTCGACGATTGGTCGCCTGCGCGAGGGAACTGGCAGCTACCCTCGGACGTTGGAACATGGCTTTACCCGTTGGAGCATCTTTGACCAGAGCGAACACTGATGCGCACCAGGAAACCCTCAGCATGGATTCGACCGTCAGTACTGCTGGGGTTGGCGAGTCACACGGCGATGGGCATTGCCATGGGTCTGGCATTCGCCTTCGCGTTGACCCTCATCGACACAATCGGCGTCATGGCCCTGATCAACCACAGCGCAGATCCGAAAACCACGATGCTTGTCTTCGTGGGCTCTTTCACGCTGACGTTCGGCGTCGGCGCGACATTGACCGGCCTTGTCTTCATGATGATGGAAGAGCATTGATCTCCGCTCAGGTTCGGACGCGCGGGTGGACGCTGCGCTATGGCTATGCAGGCCTTGGATTGCGACGTTTTCTGGTGTTTCGCCATTTTTGCGGCGGTCATGATTCCGGTGGCGCTGATGCTGAAATCAATCGGCAGCAACTCTCAGCAGGTCCAGATGGGACATTAAAGACTTCCGCGAAAATGTCCGGGCCAGCTGATCCGCCCGACGCGATGCTACTCTTGTCGGAACCTGGGGCTGTCTGATTGGACCAATCAGTGTTTGGCTTCAAGGACGATCACGACACCCGTCGGTTCGGGTTCATGAGGCCTCAGACTCGTCAGGGTTGCGTCACTCCAGCTGGCAAGACTGACAATTTCACCCGTTTGAACGTCGACTTCGGACGTTTCAGCCGGCTCGAGGACGTTAAGGCCGCCGCCATCAAGAAAGAAAGTATGATTCCCAAACAGATCGTTCAGTTGCGCAACGGCGGGATGGCTATCGGGAAGAACCTCGGCATTGAATTGGCTCAAGGTCTGTATCACCTGTGTCGAGTTTAGCTTCATGGCCTACTCCTGTTTTTTGCTTTCGGCCGGTCTCGTACGTTCTCCAACCGGATGCGAAAGCTTGCCAATTCCACCAGCCTGCAATTGGCTTGCAATGATTGCGCTGAGGTAACGTTCCCGGACGGCTTGGTAAAATTCGGTTGCGCAAGGGTCTTTTGCTGTGGAACCGAAAGGCCGAACTGCCGATGATTGTCTAAGCAGCCACCAGCTTTCCGATCTCTGAGACGGGGTGCGACGTCAGCTCCTTGGGGATCTCGGCGGCGATGCAATCGATAACCTCCGGGTGAAAAGCTTTGCGAAGCTTGCCGAGAATCTTCGGAGGAGCGATGATCACGAGTTTTTCGAAAAGATTGGCGTGAGCATAGCGATAGAGTGCTTCCGCAATCTCGTCGGCAAATCGTTCCTTTGCGATGTGATGCCAGTCGGCCTCTTCCATCGCGCTTCGGGCAACTCCAACACTTGCAAGGGACCGTCCTGGACGATCCGTCCCTTGCTCACGCGTTGCGGGATTTTCCTGCTCGAGAATCCGCTCAACGACAAGGTTGATGCGTTGTGCGGTGCCTCGGTTGCGCAGGAAAAGCGCCTTTTGGCCGTCCCCGACGAGAATGAGACTATTGTGGGGGATGATCGAGGGCATAACGTGGGGAACGTTGGATCTTAAGTGCCATCGTCATTCCTGCCGATGCTCCGAGTCCTCTGTTGTATAATGCTAAACCCGTCTCGGAGTTGCTTGGCACTCCGTGGTTTCGCTCGAAGACGTGCCGTTGCTGACAACCTACCCAAGATCGAGGTTTGGAAGTCCGGCATTCATTCAAATGTTCCAGACGAAATAATATTAGCGGAACGGCGGGTTCTCAAGCTCGTTGGAACGGACATGAGCTTGAGTGCCATCGCCGTTCCGGTTCCCTTTAGGATTTCGGGCGCATCTTCGGATAACAGCCAAATGAGAAGCGACTATGGAGATCAATAATTTCAAGGACATGTACCTCGCAGAACTTCAGGAACTGGTGAGCGTCGAGAGCCAGCTTGCTGACGCATTGTTGCGCATGGCAGGGGCGGCGGCACATCCGGCGCTGAAGGATCTGTTGGTCCATCACCATGGGGAAACGGAGACCCAGAAGCAACGACTTGTCACTATCCTGCAGAAGCATGGTGCCGATCCAGCGGCACATACCGACCAGGCCATGCAAGCGCTCGTCAATGAGACAAAGAAAATGCTTGCCATGCTAACGGGAGATGACCTGCGTGATGCGGGTCTTATCGGGTCGGTGCAAAAACTCGAACATTACGAAATTTCCGCGTACGGCACGGCGGCGGCGCTTGCCGGTCAATTGGATTTGCGCGACGAGCAGAAGATGTTGCACAGAAGTCTTGACGAAGAAAAACGGACTGATGAGCGGCTAACCCAGCTCGCCAAACGTGA
>WNGO01000534.1_pt1 | contig 41722 bp, 41 predicted proteins | sample 5400511 | NCBI WGS metagenome assembly WNGO01 (sample SAMN13153380, study PRJNA577476) | soil metagenome | isolation source: 20 cm soil or saprolite under Garry oak tree replicate 2 | place: USA:California | collected 2016-06-15 | reverse complement strand
GGATGGGTTGAGCGGCGACTTTCGAGAGATCGTCGCGATACAGCGTGATGTCCAGCGTCCCCACCGGCACATCCACGCCGTCAATGCCCCGCATCGCCAGCGCGATTCGGTTGGCCAGCGGAACGCCGCGCCGCCGCACTCCGATCAGAGCCAGATTCGCGGTACCGCCGCTTTTTTCCACGATTTCATGAGCCAAACGCTGCACGGTACGGTCAATTTCGGTCGCCGTCATCAATTGCGATTTTTCGACGATGTGCATTGGCCGAATATCCTAGCATACGGTCAGCCGGTCTCGAAGAGCCTTGTGGAATCGCGGTGGTGCTCAGTTTGAATAGAAGGCTGCCCTCTCCGCCCCGAAGAACACGGGACGGAGAGGCCGCTACAAGATCGTCCTCATTGGGAGGAGTTGATTTTGTAGGGGCCGCGCGCTGTTGGGGCGGGCAGGTTTTCGTCCTCTCCAGAACCCGACGGAGCCATTCCCTGGAATCGTAGAGAGTTCGCAATCGAAGATGTGGCGCCGCGCAGGAATCGCGCCCTCTTTTCCACAATCGGCGCGCCCGGCCTCCAAGCAGTGACTGCCCCGGCCGCAGTAGACCTCTCCGTGAACGTTGGCGCGCTGCGCCTCGCCAACCCCATCATCGCTGCCAGCGGCACCTTTGGATACGGGGTCGAGTTTGCCCATCTTGTGAACCTGAACCGGCTCGGCGGAATCGTCGTCAAAGGGATTTCACTCGAACCCATGGCAGGGGCTCCGGCGCCACGCTTGTGCGAGACGCCTTCTGGAATGCTGAATGCCGTGGGGTTGCAGAATATAGGCGTGCGGGCCTTCGTTGCTGAAAAATTGCCGAGTCTGCGGTCCTATCGCACTGCCGTGATTGCAAACGTGTTCGGATGCACGGTCGAGGAGTACGTCAGCGTGATACGAATCCTCGAGGACGCGGAAGGACTGGCGGCCTACGAACTGAACATCTCCTGTCCTAATACAACGCACGGCGGGATCCAGTTTGGAAGTGATCCCCAAATGGTCGCAGAGGTTGTAGGTGCCGCGCGGCGCGCGGCCAAGAGGCCGGTTTGGGTCAAGCTTTCACCGAATGTTACGGACATAGCCGCGATCGCCCGGGCCGCCGAGGACGCCGGGGCGGATGCGCTCACCGTAGCTAACACCTACCAAGGAATGAGCATCGATACTCGGACCCGTAAATCAAGGCTGGGACGGATTACAGGCGGCCTTTCCGGCCCTGCGATCAGACCCATCACGCTCCGTCTGGTGTATGAGGCCACCCGAGCCGTAAAAATACAGGTTGTAGGCTTGGGCGGGATCGAGAGGGTCGAAGATGTTCTGGAATACTTGATTGTCGGGGCTACGGCCGTGCAAGTTGGGACAGCTAATTTTTCAGACCCGGCAGCCTGTGAGAAAATAATCAGCGGCTTGGAAAAGGATTGCCACAGATCTAACATACATAGAATCAGTGATTTAATTGGAACTATGAACGCGGATCGTGCTTGAACCACTGGTCTATAGATGATACAATTATTGGATAGTTCATTCTTCTGAGGTGGATCCAATGCGTCGGCGATTGTTCATGATTTGGGCCGCGCTCCGCTGGCTGCCACTGATGTTTGTGGTGGCGCAAGGCTTGGAAGCTCCCTTGGTGGCACATCCCAGCCAACCTATTAAGCCCATTCGAGTTTGGTCCGGCCGGACAAGCTGGTATGGGCCCAGGTTTCAAGGCCGAAAGACAGCCAGTGGTGAGAGGTTTAACATGTATTCGGCTACGGCTGCCAGCCCCACTCTCCCGTTTGGCTCCTTGATTCGAGTCTACAACCCCAAGAATCAAGCAAGCCAGCTCGTGCGAATCAATGACCGGGGTCCCTTCGTGGATGGCCGCGAGTTGGATGTTTCGTACCTGGTTGCATGCCGGTTGGGGATTCATGAACAAGGGGTTTCACGCCTTCGAATCGAGCTTCTCGAGGTGCCGAAACGTCCCTGACGGACCGAGCTCGGCAAAAGTTAATCCTAGCCTTAGACTTCCCGTCATTTGATAGCGCATTCCAGCTTGCCCAATCCCTGCCTGCCTTAGTCGGTATATTCAAGATAAATATACACCTATTTACAGCCGAAGGACCTTCGGCCGTGCAGAAATTGCAGCATTTGGGGCCCGAGATCTTCCTCGACCTGAAATTCCACGATATTCCAAACACGGTGGCAGGAGCGGTTACCGCAGCGGTGGGCTTGCCCGGGGTGCACCTGCTGGACGTGCACACGCTCGGAGGGCTAGAAATGATGCGGGCGGCAGCCAAGGCCAGGGATGAGTCCTCACTACCCTTGGCGCTGCGCCCGAAACTGCTGGGCGTAACGATTCTCACAAGCATGGACAACGCGTCTCTGCGCGCGGTGGGAATTTCGGGCACGGCATCGGTTCGGGCAGTGAAGTTGGCGCGCCTGGCGCGGCAGGCCGGCCTGGATGGTGTTGTGGCATCCCCTCATGAGGTGCGCGCCATTCGCCGCGCCTGCGGGAAAGATTTCCTGATCGTGGTCCCCGGCATCCGACCCGAGGTTGGGGGCGGTTCGGGACGCTCGCCAAAGCGGAAAAAAGACGATCAAGCGCGGGTTGCGACTCCGGCAGAAGCCATTCGTGCAGGGGCGGATTATTTGGTGATCGGCCGGCCAATCACAGCGGCGCCAGACCCAGCAGCAGCCGCACGGGCAATTCTCGAGGAAATCGCTTCCGCACTCCCCAGCAACTGACGCAAGTGCTTCCGTCATTTTGCTGCTGTCGTTACCTGCCGCACTGATAATTTCCGGCATGTGTTTGGCAGAGCCGATAGGGTGATGTATACTATACATCATGAAGCGCACGCAGCTCTATCTGAACGAAGACATCTGGAAAGCGCTCCATGTCCGGTCACGGCAACAGGGCACGTCCATTTCGGAGTTAGTTCGTCAAGCCGTCCGCGATAAGTACGGGAGTTCGCCCGCGAGTCGCAGGCAGGCGATGCAGGCACTGGTCGGCCTTTGGAAAGACCGCAAGGATTTACCCGACTCCACGGCGTACGTGCGCCGGCTTCGGAAGGGGAATCGGCTCAAGAGGATCGTGGCTTGACCTCCGTTCTGATTGATTCGGACATTCTTATTGAGGTTTTACGCGCCAGGGATGATGCCATCCTTTCCCGCTGGGGCCAGTTAAGTCGGGGCGAGAGCGCGCTGTTGTGCTCGCCGGTGACTGTTGCAGAACTCTGGCACGGCGCCCGGCCGCAAGAATATCAGATTCTCAACGCGCTTTTCGTAGCGGTCCATTGCATTCCGATCGACATCCAGATCGGGCAGCGAGCGGGAGACTATCTGAGGCAGTATGCGAAGAGCCACCATGTTGAGCTGGGGGACGCGCTCATCGCAGCAACAGCCTCAATCCATCAGCTGGAACTATGGACCCGCAATCCAAGACACTACCCTATGAAAGACATCGACTTTTTCTGAGGCAGACTCTCTTGTTCTGCCCAATTCATTGGGAGCAATTTCAAAATCTGCGTTCTTTGCCTGCTAAACTGGTGAGGAATCAGTTCCTCCGGCAAGCCGGGACAACTAAGGAGACTTAACATGGGAGTTGTGAATCCGCTGACAAGAGAGCAAGCCGCACCGGAAGTGCAGGAAGTTTTCGACAAGATCGCCGAGCGCACCGGAAAAGTGCCGAATATGTTTGCGGCGATGGCGCACCGGCCGGACGTATTGAAAGCGTTTCTGCCGCTTTATAAGACGATCATCAATCAGGGCACGGTCGAGGCAAAGTACAAGGAACTGGCATACCTTCGCGCGTCGATGGTCAACGGCTGCGAATACTGCACGCGGGCGCATTCCGCGTCATCCAAACGGGCCGGAGTCACTGCCGAACAAATTGCCGCGCTCCCGTTTTACAAGCGCAGTCCACTGTTCGATGAGAAAGAAAAGGCGACTATCCTCTATGCCGATCGCGTGACGCGCGCCGCGACCACGATTCGCACCGCCGAGTTGGAACACCTGCGCAAATTCTACGACGAAGGACAAATCGTCGAGTTGACGCTCGCTGTCTGCATGGCGAATTTCACCAACCGCTTCAACGATGCGCTCGAAAATATCCCCGACCTCGGCGTGTAGTTATTCTGCAGCCCGTACGAGAGTACCGATGCGAATGTGACTCTCGTTCCATGGACGCAGACAAGCCCAAAACGCAAGATGATCGCGTGGTTGAAGCTGCAAGGAACCAGGAGGAATACCGGTGAAAGTAGCAGTCTGCATCTCGGTATGCGTCGTGGTTCTCTTCTTGAGTTTTATCGGCCGGTCTAACGGGCCGCGGTAGCTTCAGCTATAGACTTCCTTCCGAGCAATGCCCCAAGCCCCGAGCGGCCGGCGCCCCACTGGCCGCTCTCCCCTTTTTATATTTATAGTGGACATCAGTCGCCGACGCGCCAGCGCTATGGCGACGGCGCGCATAGCCCGAACCTGAAATAGCTTTAACGGCCAAAGCCGACTTCAAAAAACCTTGCTCGGCCCAGGCTGAAGTCGAAGACCCGGCCGAGTTGGGGCACTGCCCTCCCAGGAGAGTCGAGATTCTTCATGCGGCCCGAAGACATTGAGGATTAGTAGTCTAGAGAACGGCGCGCCGTGCGAAGGACTTGCCTGATCAACTGCAATCTGCATATACCATTTCGCATCGATAAAGCTGAAGGGGGATGAGTATAGTGATTGTCGGGGGGCCAACTCGAATGCGGTGGCTACCGCGGACGCCCGGGGGAACGACCCGGGGGACGGTAACTACCGATTGAGCGAGGGCGCAGCCGCAGGCGAGGGCTTAGCGGCGGCGGAACATTGTGGAGCGGCGCATTGCAGTTGCTGCAAAGCTCGCCTCCGGAGTCGCCGGCACGCAGCCAGTGGCCACGGGCCAGGCATTCCGGATTAATACATTGCACGGTCCAACCGGGCAAATACTGCACGTTTCTCCCCCTTTGTTCCGGCGGGCTCCACGCTCCGGCCTGGCCGGGGCGTTCAGCGCAAAGTAGAGCCAGCACCCCCTGGAACGATGCGCACCTTTTTCCACCCTGGCCCCCTGGACCAGAAACGACGCGGAAAAGTTGCAGGGATTCTGCGGCGAGTCTCTTGTGGTGTCAAGCCCTAATATACAATCCCTAGTGGTCGTGTTGCGTATGGCTCAGTTGCAAGCTAAACCACCGGGCGAACCGCGCTGGCGTCGATCGCCGTGAGCGCCAGAGAAACTATTCCCAGCAGACATGGCGCCCGCTCTTTACAACCCAGGAGGGTTTGCACACAATCTGTCCTTTCCAGAGTGGCACACTGGGGAAATTGTTTGGCGGAGGGAAGGCCTTCGGATGCGATTTAGGAGGGGACGCACGGTGCTCGTCACGATTCTGTTTACACTCGGCGCGGCTAAAGCCCGGGCGCAGCAACCGGCGGCCACGGAAATCCAAGGCACGGACCAATCCCAAACAGCAACTCAGATTTCAGCTCCCGTTCCGCAGGCAAGCGCGCCGCAGACGACTCACCGTTTCTGGGATCGGACCAATGACATGTGGTTTGCGGGAGTAGGCGCTGCGCGCGCGCTCGATTACGCTTCGACGCTGAATCTTCGCCGGCGCGGGCTCGACGAAATTTTCCTGACGAACTCTATCGTGGACAACCATCCGTTATTTGCGGGGATCGAAGCGGCGGCGACGGGGGCATCCATCGGCGCCTCCTACCTGTTCCATCGTACCGGCCACCATCGGCTCGAGCGCTGGACTTCCATCGTCCATTTCGGCGTGGCTACGGGCGGAGCAGCGCGCAATTACGCCCTGAAGACGGCGCATAGAAACTAGTTCGGCGCGCGGCCAGACTTGCGAAACTATTCAGCTTATTGGGTAGGACAGGCACTCTTGCCTGTCCAATTCGATATCGCTACGGCACGCGTGGACAGGCAAGAGTGCCTGTCCTACTAAAACCTGGCTTCTGGCCAATTCATTCTTGTTAGGGAGTGCACTTGCGCGCGTGGCGCCGGTTGGATCATACTCCGCGCTCTGCAAGCAGGGGCTGTTTCGCCGCAACATGGCCGCTCGGGGGATATCGATTGAATCGTAGACTGATTCGCATCGCGCAGTTATTCCCGGCATTTCTCTTCCTGCTTGCAGCCAGTTTGCTCTCTCCGGCAAAGAGCCACGCCCAGCAACAGTCACAGCCAACCTCTCCAGGTCCCTCCCCAGCGGGGCAAGTGCAGGGTTACACGCTTACGCCTGGGCAAGAGGCGCAAGCGATCGCGTACGCACGCGCGCGGCACGAACTTTACTTTCTCGATGTCGCCTACGGACTGCTCCTTTTGGTCCTTTTGCTGCACCTTCGGGTCGCTCCAAAATTTCGGGACCTGGCGGTGCGCGCGGGCGGAAACAGCTTCGTGCAAACCATCGTTTTCGCTCCACTGTTCTTGCTTACGATTGACATTCTGAGCTTGCCCACGGCCATGTGGAGTCACCGGCTGGCCCTGAAGTATCAGCAATCGATTCAGGGCTGGGATTCGTGGCTGGTGGATTGGGTCAAGGGCGAAGCCGTGGAAGTTGTGATCGGCGTCTTAGTGATCTGGATTTTATACGCGGTGATTCGCAAGAGCCCGCGGAGGTGGTGGCTCTATTTCTGGGTCATCGCGGTGCCGATAACCGTTTTAGGCGCTGTGGCCGAACCGCTGATTCTCGAGCCGCTATTTTTCAAATTCACGCCGCTCGCAAATTCGCAGCCCCATCTTGCCGAGCGCATCGAGATTGTACTGAAGCGGGCGGGGCTTGAGATTCCGCAGAGCCGCATGTTCGTGATGAACGCTAGCTCGAAATTAAAAGCGGTGAACGCCTACGCGTCCGGCCTCGGTGCGACCAAGCGCGTGGTCGTTTGGGACACATCCATCCAGCGCATGACGGAGGACGAAATCCTGTTCGTCTTCGGCCACGAAATGGGCCACTACGTTTTGGGCCACGTGCGCAACGGCATTCTGTTTTTCTGCGGCGTCCTCCTGCTCTTTCTTTTTCTCGCCTATCACATCCTCCACTGGATGCTCGCTCGCTGGGGAGAAACCTGGTCCATCCGCGGCACGTACGACCTTGCTTCGCTACCCGCGTTGATCCTGCTGCTTACGGTCTTCGGTTTCCTGTTCACTCCGATTTCAAATGCGTATAGCCGGCACCTGGAGCATCAGGCCGACCAGTACGGCCTCGAAGTGATTCACGGTCTGGTGCCGGATGCTCCGGTGGTGGCCGCGCATGCCTTCCAGGTGCTGGGCGAAGTGGACCTCGAGGAACCGAATCCCTCGACGGCCGTCAAATTCTGGTTCTACAATCATCCGCCACTCGATGAGCGCATGCGTTTCGCCCAGACCTACGACCCGTGGTCCGAGGGCCGCGCGCCTGAATTTGTAAAGTGAAGAGTGGAACCCTCCGGAATCGGGAGTGGGCTCTAAGCGCAGTCGCCATAGCGCTGGCGTCCCGCCCGCCGCGCTGCTTTGGCGGGCGAGTGGCACGTCGGTCGCTTGGAGCGCGCGGGAATACTGAAAAGGAGAATTGCGTTGAAAAACCGAATCAGAAAGATTGTGTTGTTGCTGCCGGCGCTTCTGGCCCTTGCGTGCATGCCGGGCCTCGCGCAGGACGTTGCAGGAGTTGTTGCGCTCGCCACGTCTGCTGCGATGGCGGATCCAGCCCCCAGGCCCGCGCCTTGGGGCGCCCGCGAAGGCCGCACGCTCTTCCCGCACAACTGGGTGCGCGGCTACACGGATTTTTCCTTCGCACCACCTCACAACGAGCCGGACTTGGGCCGTTGCTCGCCGTCCTCGACAGTCATAAAAAGCGCCGGTGGCGCCAGCTCCACTTGCAACGCATACGCGCGCTACCTTTTGAGCGGATACCTGGAGCTGCAACCTTTCGGGAAGACATTCGCGCGCCACGCCTTCGTTTTCTTCACGCCCACATTTTCTTTTGGCAACAACGTGCCGCAATTCAAATACACGGCTTCGATGGCGGGGATTGCGTTTGAGCGCGCCGTCGGGCTGGGCATCGAGTTGCCAAAGAATTTTGAGTTCCGCGTGACCCAGCACCAGGTGGACTGGCTGGGCAAGTACAATCACAACGTTGGGCTAGCCGATCTCGGCACTGCCGGACCCTACGGACTCTATACGACAATCGGGGCGCGCTGGTATTTTGGAGGCTATGGCCGTTCTGAATAAAGGCGGTAATCCCCAGCATTTCCGTTTTGAAGGTTGCGCGCGAACCTTTTCCGAGCGGCCTTCATTTTGGATAGGGGTGCCCAGCGAGAATGGCGAAGGCGCGATAAATCTGTTCGGCAAGCATGACGCGAGCCAGTTCGTGCGAAAACGTGAGGGAGGAAAGCGAAAGTTTTTGCGTGGCGCGCTGGCGCAGCGCGTCTGGAAAGCCATCCGCAGCTCCGCAAAGAAAGATAATTTCACGCGCGCCGCGGTCACGCGTCTCGCCCAGCCACTTGGCAAATTGTGCCGAGGTCTGATGTTTTCCCTTGTCGTCGAGGAGGATGACAGTTGCGGCGGAATCCAGCGTGAGTTTGCGGAATGATGCGGAGGAATCTTCGCGCAACTCCGCGACTTCAACTTCCGCGAAACGCGCCGTGCGCGCCACATAATCATCCACCAGAGCGCGGATCTCCGGACGGCGAGTTTTTCCGAGCATCACCAAGCGAATTTTCATGGGCATTTCGGTAACTCTGGCGTCTCGCCGGCAAGATGCCGGCGCCACTGATACGCGATCCGCTCGCTTGCCGGGCGACGGGCTTCAGTTCAATCCGTACTTCTTCCGTTTGTCCAGCAAGGTCTTGCGGCTGATGCCCAGAATTGCGGCGCTCTTGCTGATTTTGTAGTGCGTGGCGTCGAGCGTGGCGCGAATGGCTTGGCGTTCAATCTCTTCGAGCGAGCGAAGCGATGCTCCCGCGCCGGCCTCCGCGGTTCGCACGGACTCGGGAAAATCTTCCGGCGCTAGTGTCGAAGCCGTGGAGAAAACAAGTGCGCGTTCGATTGCATTCTTGAGCTCCCGCACGTTACCGGGCCAGCTGTAGGCAACCAGCATCCTCCGCAAAGGTTCGGCAAACACGGTGCCGGGCCGGCCGTGCACGCGCGCCGCACGCTCCAGCAGCGCGTCGGCGAGCGGCAGGATGTCCAAGGGGCGTTCGCGCAGCCCGGGAACCGAAATCGTCAGTACGCTCAGGCGGAAGAAAAGATCCTCGCGGAATTGGCCGTCCGCAACGAGGCGCGCGAGGTCGGAGTTTGTCAGCGCCACCAGACGCGCCTCAATCGTGATTGTTTCCGTGCTCCCCAGCCGCTCGAACTGCCGTTCCTCGAGCACGCGGAGGAGCTTTGACTGCGTGGCGGGAGAAAGCGCCGCGACCTCGTCCAGGACAATCATTCCCGTCCCGGCCATCTCCAGCCGGCCGAGCTTGCGCTCGACCGCGCCGGTGAAAGCACCGCGTTCGTGGCCAAATAGCTCTGATTCCACCAATTCCTGCGGGAGGCTGGCGCAATCAATTTTTAGATACGGCGCATCGCGTCGCGGCCCGAGTTCGTGGATCAACCGTGCGAGATGATCTTTGCCGGTGCCGCTTTCACCGGTGATGAGCAGAGTGGTGGACGTTTCCGCGACCTTGCGCGCGAGTTCGGCGACGGCCTTCGACGCCGGGTCTTCCGCGATCCAGGCCATTCGCGGCTCGCTCATCGTTCCGCCTCCGCGGTTCCGGGTACGGAGCCCGCCGCGCCGCGCTCGGTGAAATCAACGCGGCGCGCGGCGCGCCAAAGGCGCTCGAGGTCGTAATAATGCCGCGCTCTCTCGGTGAAGACGTGCACGATGAAGCCGCCGAAATCGAGCAACATCCATTCGGCGCCGGCCGTGCCTTCGCGGTGCCTCAAGTGCATGCCGGTCCGCGCGAGTTGCTGTTCGATCTCGTCGCAGATGGCCTCCACCTGCCGCGAGCTGAAGCCCGTGCAAAGCAGAAAGCCGTCGGTAAACGCGCCGAGCCCCTGAAAATCGAGCAGCGTGATCGCCGCCGCCTGCTTTTCCTGCGCCGCGGCGATGGCCACGCGAAGTTCGGGTTGCAGCGAATCCTTTTTCTCTGTCACCGGTAAAGAGCCTGTTTTGTAATGTATTCCTCCACGCGCGGCGGCACAAGCCCGTGAATCGATTCGTTGCGGTCGAGGCGTTCGCGGACTTCCGTGGCGGAAACGTGGCTGGAGACTGTGTCCAGCACATAGACCGACGTGCGGCGAAGGACGATCGCTCGCGGGTCAAGCGGCGCATGCGCGGCGCCACGCCGCGCAAAAAGTTCCGGCGGAATCACGAGGCGCAAAGCCTCCACGCGAAAGCCGGGACGGCTGGCCACGATGAAATCGCACAGGCCCAGTAGCGTTTCGTAATCTTTCCATGACGGAATGTGAAGAAACGAGTCCGCGCCCAGCAAAAAATAAAGATGCGTTTCCGTTCCGTGGAACTTCTGCTTGAAATGCCGCACCGTTTCCACCGAGTAATATACTTCGCGGCCGGAATGTCCCGGGCCAGACTCGGCCAACGATGCGACGAAGCGCGGATGATCCGCGCAGGCGAGAGTCACCATCGCGTAACGGTCCGCGTAGGACGCCATGCCGCCACGATGTTTGTGCGGCGGGCGGCCCGTGGGGATGAAATGGATTTCGTCGAGGCGAAAGCGGCGCTCCGCCGCTCGAGCGACCGCCAAATGCCCGATGTGGATCGGATCGAATGTTCCGCCGAACAGCGCAATCCGGCGTTCGTGCGCAGGACCCCGGGAAGCGCCCTGGCTTTGCGGCGGGGAGACGCTCAACGGTTTTCCGTTCGAGGAGCGGCCGCTTCAGGCGCGGATGCGAGGGGCTCATTCTTGCCGGGTTCGGCCAAATCAGGGGCATCGTCCACGGCGCCTTGTGGCGCCAGACGGTCGAGCGCGTCAGCCATCGCCCGCACCAGTTGTGGAATGCCTTCACCGGAAGCGGCCGAAATGGCGTGGAACTCGAGGCCTCGCGTAGCGCAGAAGTCGCGCAACTTTTCCAGGCGCGCGCGGTCGGTGGTCGCGTCGAGTTTCGTTCCCACGACGATCATCGGCTTGGCGGCAAGTTTTTCGCTGAAGGCGGCGAGCTCTCCGCAGATAATTTCGAAATCGTGCACGGGATCGCGTTCGGAGGCGTCGCTGGTGTCGATCAGATGCGCGAGCAGGCGCGTGCGTTCGATGTGGCGAAGGAAACGGATGCCAAGTCCTACGCCGGTGTGCGCTCCCTCAATCAGTCCGGGAAGATCGGCGACAACAAACGTGCGGCCACCATTTTTCTCCGACGGTTTTCCCATCGCTCCGTCCGCGGAAACCACGCCGAGGCCTGGTTCCAGCGTCGTGAACGGGTAGTCTGCGATTTTCGGATGCGCGGCCGAAATGCGGGAAATCAGCGTGGATTTTCCCGCGTTCGGAAAGCCGACCAACCCCACATCCGCCAGCAGCTTCAACTCAAAGTGCAGGTGGCGCTCCTGGCCGGGCACGCCCTCTTCGGATTCTCTCGGCGCCTGATGCCACGGCTTGGCGAAGTGCTGATTGCCGCGCCCGCCGCGCCCGCCTTGCGCAACCAAAACGCGCTGTCCTGGCTTGGTCAAATCGGCGAGTTGTTCGCCGGAATCCTGATCGGTAACTACGGTGCCAACCGGCACCAGCAGGACCATGTCCTTGCCGGCATGCCCAGAGCAATTCGAGCCTTCGCCGTGCCGTCCACGATCGGCCTTGAATTCGCGGTTGAAGCGGTAGCGAAGCAGAGTGTTGTCGTGGGGATTCGCTTCAAGGTAAATGCTTCCGCCGTGGCCGCCATCTCCCCCGGCGGGACCGCCGCGAGGCACAAATTTCTCGCGGCGAAACGCGACGCAGCCGTTCCCTCCGTCGCCGGCCTTTATGTAAATTTTGGCTTCATCAACAAACACATGGATTCCATTTCCGCAATTCAGGATGCGGGCTCTACTTTTGGGGTGAACGTCCCGGCTTGGCCGGGACGCGGCGCCTGCCCAAATGAGAATACGACACTGCGGGGCCGATTTGCATCCCCGCCTTCAGTATAAAAACAAAAAGGCGCCCCGACCCCGCCGGGACGCCTTCGAATTCAAAATTCAGCTAATCCGCTAAGGCAGCCACGGGCACTGGCTTTGCCAATGCCGCTCGCGATGAACGCTCGCGGTGAACCGCGGCCTGCTCTGGCGGCAGGACGCTGATGTAGCGGCCGTCCTGGCCCTTGTCTTGAAACAACACCACCCCATTGATGAGCGCGAAAAGGGTGTCGTCCTTGCCGCGGCCCACATTGAGGCCGGGCTTGTGGCGCGTGCCCCGCTGGCGAATCAGGATCGTACCGGCGTGGACCAACTCGCCGCCGAATCGCTTCACTCCTAGTCGCTGTCCCTGCGAGTCGCGGCCATTTACGGAGGAGCCGCCACCCTTCTTATGTGCCATAAAGCCATCCCATTTCCGACGGGCTCCAAGCGGAGCCCGCACCCGATTGGAGCTCGTTAAACCTCGATGCCGCTGACTTGGACGGCCGTATAGTTTTGCCGGTGACCCCGGCTGATCTTGTACTGGCCGCACGTCTTAAATTTGAGGACTGTGATTTTCGGATGCCGCCCCTGCGCGATGATTTTGCCTACAACTTTCGCTTTCGCGGCGTTAGGTCCGGTCAAAAGCTGCTTCTCGTCGGTACCCACGGCCAACACGTCTTCAAAGGTGATCTTCCCGCCCACCTTGCCGGGAAGGGTTTCGACCTTCACGGTGTCGCCCGGCGCCACGCGATACTGTTTGCTGCCACTTCGAATGACGGCGTACATCGCCCCTCCATATGCACATCGGAAACCCCCATTATAGGTGTCGTTCTTCCGAAGGTCAATGCACAGGTTGCGATGGTTGCGAGGTAGTGCGCTTTGGCGTATCATCCGGCCACAATCGGGTATCACGATCTCAAAAACGTCAGGAGGAGCTATGACCAGGAAAATGTGGTTTGCGCTTGCTGTAATGGCGCTATTGGGGGGAATCGCATCGGCTCAGGACGCGAAATCCGTTTTGCAATCCGCCACCAAGGCGATGGGCGACGTCAAATCGATTCAATATTCGGGCACCGGCCATCTCAGCCAATTGGGACAAGCCTTCACGCCGGGTGGCGCCTACCCTGAAACCAATGTCACCAGGTATATGAAAACCATTGACTATGCATCCCGTTCTGCAAAAGAAGAGCTGACCCGCATGGAACAGATTCCTCCAGTCAAGGGAGGAAGCCGGCCATTTGCCGGAGAGGATAAGCAAGTCAACTTCGTCAACGGCCAATACGCCTGGGACCAGCCGGGCAGCGCTCCAGTGCCCCAGGTCGCCTTAGCCGACGAACGGCAACTGCAGATTTGGCTTACTCCCCACGGCTTCTTGAAGGCCGCCATGGAGAACCAGGCTGCCGCCAAGAAGGGCACAACAGGTACCGTGGTGTCGTTCACCAGCGGAAAATTCAAAGTGACCGGCACGATTGACGCACAAAATATGGTTGCCAGGACGGAGACCTGGCTTCCCAACCCGGTCCTTGGCGACATGTTGGTGGAAACGACTTTCTCAAGCTACGAGGACTACAACGGAGTGAAGTTCCCATCGACGATTGTGCAAAAACAGGGAGGCTTCCCTACATTCGACCTGAAAGTAACCGCCGTGAAGACCAACCCGGGCCTGAGCCTCTCAGTTCCCGATCCCGTCAAAACGGCCGCGATTCCGCCGGTGAAAGTGGTGTCTCAGAAAATAGCAGATGGAACCTGGTTTATGGGCGGCGGGTCACACAACAGCGTCCTTCTCGAGTACCCCACCTACCTGGTGATGATCGAGGCGCCCCTGACCGAGGCTCGATCGCTGGCCGTCATCGAGGAAGCCAAGAAACTGGCTCCCAACAAACCGATCAAATACTTGATCAACACACACGCTCATTTCGATCACACGGGAGGAGTCCGCACGTACATCGCGGAAGGGGCCAGTGTCATCACGAATGAAATAAATCTGCCCTTCTACGAGAAAGCTTTCGGTGCGCCTCGCACGCTGGCCCCGGACATGCTGTCGAAGGACCCAAAGAAACCAACTTTCGTCCCCGTGAAAGAAAAATACGCTCTGGACGATGGCGGGCGTTCGCTGGAAATCTTTCACATCGACGGCGACACTCACAATGCCGGCCTCATGATGGTTTATCTCCCCAAGGAGAAAATCCTGGTGGAAGCCGACGATTTCACGCCGGACGCTCCGGGCGTGCCCGCCCCCTCGGGCCCCCGCCCCCGCATCTTCTCGTCTAACTTGTACAAGCAAGCACAGCGCCTGAAACTGGACCCGACCACGATTGCGCCATTGCATGGAGTTGTCGTGCCGTTCTCCGACCTGAAAAAAGTGGCCGGGGCCGCATAGAGTGAACTAAAAAAACGCCGGGCGAATTGGCCGGCAGTGAGAAAAATCAAGCTGCTGGCCAATTTTTTGCAGCGGACTCGTTAAGGAGGCACTCTTGAGTTTGGGTGGCAAAGCGCAAATGTCTGTGGGTCACGGCTTCAGCCGTGACGCAATCCGTGCGTAATCAAATCGGCTTTCCAGGCAGCGGAAAAACTCTTAAGTTTTGTGGGTCGTGCCTTTAGGCACGACATAAAGACTGCGTTTTCTTCAGGGGTTTTAACCCCTGCCGGCCCGAAAACACATTTTTCCGCAACCTGTTTAGCTGCTGATGTCCTGGAATTTTATTTACCACACAGATGAATGGCAGGCTGGTTATACAGAAATTTGTTGGATTCCGACAAGCTCGAGAGAATCATCAACCTCATCACCGTCCTCGATGCAGAGCTCGATGACTTCCCGCACGCGCTTCATCAGCGTATCGAGCGTTTTCGCCTGCGTGTGGCAGCCCCGCAAGGCCGGAACTGACGCCACGTAGTAACCTTCTTCATCGCGTTCGATCACGACCGTGAATTTCCGCTTGGATTTCATTATCACTTCCCTGTGCCTAGAAGTATAGCATGCACAAAAACAAAAACGGCCCGTCACGAATGAACCGTTGCGGGCGAGTCCGCTTGACGTTTCCATAGCCTGCCGTCAGTATGCTGCCTTGATCGCCGCTCAAACATTTTTGCTGCGAACCGCATCCACCGACTGGGGACGCGTGGTAGAGAACAGGACTCATGTCCGAAAATAAAGGTCTGCTCATCGTTTATACCGGCCCGGGCAAGGGCAAGACGACCTGTGCGCTGGGCACGGCGTTTCGCGCCGTCGGACAGGGCCTGCGTGTGCTCATGGTACAGTTCATCAAGGGGTCCTGGCATTACGGGGAGCTCGACGCCGCCAAAATGCTGGGCGACGACAAGATGGAAATTCTGCCGATGGGGCGCGGCTTCGTAAAAGTTGGCGGCGCGGAAACCGATCCTGAGGACGTGCGCCTTTGCGAGGAGGCCTGGTCGTTCGCGCTGGCGCGAATCCAGAGCGAGAAGTACGATCTGGTGGTACTCGATGAGATCAATTACGTGATCAGCTATCATATGTTGGACCCGGAAAAAGTCGTTGCGGCGCTCGCCGCACGCCCCGAGCGGGTGCATGTGATCTGCACGGGACGCAACGCGCATCCGTTGCTGGTGGAAGCGGCCGACCTGGTGACCGAGATGCGCGAGGTCAAGCACCCCTATACGAAAGGCATTCTCGCCCAACGCGGGATCGATTACTAAATTTTCCATGGCCTGGTTTAAGAGAGAAAAAAAACGGATCGATCAGCCCACGCCGCCCGACGAGCGCCGCGTGAAGACCGAAGGGCTGTGGACCAAGTGTGAGAGCTGCCGCGCGATTGTCTGGAAGAAGGACCTCGAAGCGAACTGGCGCGTCTGCCCCAAGTGCCAGCATCATTTCCGTTTGAACGCCACGCAAAGACTTGTGCTGCTGCTCGATTCGCGCTGGGTCGAGCACGATGCCGCACTCGCCTCGAACGATCCTCTGCACTTTACGGACACCAAACCTTACGCGTCGCGATTGAAGGACGCGCGCAAGAAACTCGGCATGGCCGACGCCATTGTCACCGCCGAGGGCCTGTTGGGCGGGCGGCCGGTCATCTGTTGCTCGATGGAGTTCAACTTCATCGGCGGCTCGATGGGCGCGGTGGTCGGCGAGAAAGTGACGCGCGCGATTGAAGCCGCCATTGCGAAAAGAGTTCCGCTTGTGATTATTTCCTGTTCGGGCGGCGCGCGCATGATGGAGGGCACCATCAGCCTGATGCAACTCGCGAAAGTATCCGCCGCGCTCGCGCGGCTCGATGAAGCCCGCCTGCCGTTTATTTCCATCCTCACCGATCCCACGACCGGCGGCGTCACCGCGAGCTATGCCATGCTGGGCGACATCAACATCGCCGAGCCCGGCGCGCTCATCGGTTTTGCCGGGCCGCGCGTCATCGAACAGACCATACGTCAAAAACTTCCCAAAGGCTTTCAGACGGCGGAATTTCTTCTCGATCACGGGTTCCTCGACGCCGTCGTTCATCGCAAGGACCTGAAGACCTATATCTCGTCGGCGCTCGATTTTTTCCTGGCGTAGCCGCATGACTTACGAAGAATCGGTCCGCTATCTTCTCTCACTCGGACGGGAGCTTGCCTCGCCACAGCAGGCGAGTGTGGCGAAGTTCGACCTCGTGAACATCACCACGCTGTGCGAACGGCTCGGGCAGCCGCAACGCGCGTTCCAATCGGTGCACATCGCCGGCACGAACGGAAAGGGCTCAACCGCCGCGATGCTTGACTCGACCCTGCGCGCGGCGGGGCTTCGCGCGGGCCTGTACACATCGCCGCACCTCGAACGCATCAACGAGCGCATCCGCCTCGATGGCCGGGAGATTTCAGACGTGGATTTCGCCGGCACGTTCACGCGCCTTCGCAAGGTGATCGAGGAATTGCTGGCGGTGGGGAAACTGGCCGCTCACCCAACTTTTTTTGAGTGTGTCACGGCTTTGGCGTTTGAATTTTTCGCGCGTGCGGGCGCGCAGTTCGCTGTTTGCGAGGTGGGGATGGGGGGGCGGCTGGACGCCACAAACATTCTGGTGCCGGAAGTCGCCGTGATCACGCAAATTGATTTCGACCACGAAAATTATCTCGGGCACTCGATCGAGGAAATCGCGGCGGAAAAAGCCGGCATTATCAAGCCGGGGGCTCGAGTCGTGAGCGCTGCGGAACATCTGATCGCGCGTGTTGTGATCCGGCGCCGCGTGGCGGAGCAGTCCGCATTTCTCGTCGAAATCGAGAACGAATTCCGCCTCGAAAACATCACGTCACACAATGGCTGCTTTGCATTCACAGCCATCTCCAATGATTCCGGCGCGGGCATCCCGCTGGCCCTGCCTCTCCCGGGCCGCTTCCAGGTTCGCAACGCGCTCACGGCGCTGGCCGCCGCAAGAATGCTCGCCGAACGCGGCGCGCCGATCGATGACGGCGCCATCGCGCGCGGCATCGCCTCAACCGTATGGCCCGGACGACTGGAGCGCATCGCCGGGCAGCCTGAAATTTATCTCGACGGCGCCCATAATCCTTCAGGCGCGCGCGAAATCGCCGTATTCTGGCAAACGCATTTGCCTGGGCGGAACATTTACCTCGTTTATGGCGCTCTGCGCGACAAAGCCGTCGATGAAATTGCCGGCCTGCTTTTCCCGCACGCTTCGGCGGTGATCTTCACGTCGCCGGCCCAGTCCCGCGCCATCTCCGCTCCCGTCCTGGCGGAAATGACCGGGCATCACGCCCGCCGCGCTGAAGTTGTTTCCGATCCGATCATGGCATTTGAACGCGCGCTTGAGCTGGCTTCTCCAGATGACGTCATTTTCGTGACCGGCTCGCTCTATTTGGTCGGCGACCTGCGCCGTTACTGGATGTCTCGCGCAGCCGACCGCGCCGGGATCTCGTAGGACTCGCAGCCTAAGCTTTGACTCTCATCCTCGCGAGCCTCCTCCATTGTTAACCGTCGAAATATTTGCAGGGCGCACGCATTGTTGGCCACACTTTTCGGAATTTAACACAGAGAACACGGAGATAAGTCACAGAGAGCACGGAGGGCTTACTGGAGAAGGAGAAAAATGGGCTCCGCAAGGCAATAATTGCCGGGGGTGTGGCGACCCCCAGCCGTCCGAACGCATCTAACCGATGCTGCGGACAGGCCTGCGGGTGCCGCGATGGTAACATCTATGAGCGCCTGTTTGAGAATAGCAGCGCGTAGGCATACACTAATGGTTTCGCACAACCGATGAATCGGCAGCGTGGAGCGTCCCTCTTGAAAACAGTTACACTCGCAAGTTTCGCAATGTTCCTCTCACTGAATGCGCTGGCGGCCAACAAGCCGGCTCGCCGCCCGGCCCCGCTCCAGTCTCCACAACAGGCGCCTCAGGCCGCGCCAGCCCCCGTCCTCTTGACGATGGGCCAGGAGCTTGATCGCGAAATGCCCATTCTTTCGAAAGCCTCTCCGTCGGCGTATTTCATCAACTACACGCTGACCTCGACGCAGCGGGCCGAAGTCATGGGTTCGAACGGAGCATTACTTTCGAGCGAGGAAAGCCGTTCGCGGTGGCTGGAGACACAGGTGCGTGTGGGCAGCTACGACCTCGACAACACGCATAAGGTGGGCAATTCTGTTTCGCGGGAGGGCAGCTTCGGCACTTCCGTGCCGGTGGAGGATGACGCCGGTGTGCTCCGCCGCGCCATGTGGCTGCTGACCGAAAAACAATATACTGCCGCCGCGGAAGGCCTGATCAAAATCAATACGAGCAAAGAAGTGCAGGCGCAGACCGCCGAAGAGCACGCGCCGGATTTTTCCCGCGAGCAACCGCATGTGTTTTACGGCCCGGAGGTTTCCGTTCACCCTGACCGCAAACCTTGGGAGGAAAAAGTCCGGCTGTACACGCACGCGTTTCGCACGTCGCCGCAGATCCTAAATTCCATCGTCACTTTCAGCGCGCTTGGGCAAAACCAGTATCAGGCCAACAGCGAAGGGTCGCGCCTGCAGTTCGGCCAAATTCATTACCGGCTGGAATTGTTCATTCAGGGCAAGGCGCCCGATGGGATGGACATCAACCGCTACTTTAATTTTGACTGGACCAATCCAGCCGACGCGCCGGACGACAAAACGGTGCTTGCCGAAGGACAGGTTCTGCGCAAGGAGCTGGAAGCGCTGGCGGCCGCCCCACTGGTCGAACCTTATGCGGGGCCCGCGCTCCTCACCGGCCGCGCTACCGCGGTCTTCTTCCACGAAGTTTTTGGGCATCGCTCCGAAGGCTTCCGGCAGAAAGACATCACCGAGGGACAGACCTTCGCGCGAAAGGTCGGCGAACAAATCCTTCCACCGTTCCTATCCATCTATGACGACCCGACCAAGAAGACGATCGGGAAGGAAGTCCTGATCGGCTTCTACCCGTTTGACGACGAAGGCACTCCTGCCGAACGCGTCACCCTGGTGGACAAAGGAATTTTGCGCAATTTCGAAATGTCGCGCCAGCCGCTGACCGGATTTCCGCGTTCGAACGGCCACGGAAGACGCCAGATTGGCGCACAGCCGGTCTCTCGCCAGGGAAATTTAATCGTTCAGAGCAGCCTCACCGTGAGCAACGCCGAGTTGCGCAAGAAACTGGTCGAGGAAATCAAACGCCAGGGAAAACAATTTGGGCTGCTGATCGATGATATCGCCGGCGGGTTCACCTTCACCGGCCGGGGCCAGCCGCAGGCGTTTCAGGTGCAACCTTTGGTTGTTTACAAAGTGTTTGCGAATGGAAAGCCCGATGAACTGGTCCGTGGCGTGGACATTGTGGGCACGCCGCTGGTTTCGCTCACTAAGATTCTGGCCACCGGCGACACTCCGGAAATCTTCAATGGATATTGCGGCGCGGAATCGGGTTCCGTGCCCGTCGCCGCAGTTGCACCGGCGATCCTAATTTCCGAGATGGAAGTGCAGAAGAAAGAGACTTCGACTGACAAGCCGCCGATCCTGCCGCCGCCCGCGCATGATGAAGGAGCGCTTCGATGAACCGCGCTGTGATTTTCTCCGTTGCAGCCCTAGCGTTCCTGCTCGTTCAGGCAAAACCCGCGGGAGCCGCTCCCCCCAATCACCCGGCCGCGAAACCTTCCCTGGCACAGCAGCCCGCAGCGACCGATCCAGACAAGACGCTTGCCGCCATGCAGGATGAGCTCGATCGATCGCGTCAGCGCCTCGAGTTGAAAATTCCAGGCACGGGCGAACCGGCGCGCCCATATTATATCCAGTATCGAATACTCGATCTGAACGTCCGCACGATCGTGGCGGAATTCGGCGCGCTGATTTCCTCGACCTCCGGGCGCAACCGCATCATGAGCGTGGACGTTCGGGTCGGAGACTACAACCTCGACAGCTCCAATTTCATTACCGACGAAGGTTTTAGCGGGTTCCTCGGCTCGACCGGCACGGTCGGAATCGACCGCGACTATGATTCCCTGCGGCAGGACCTCTGGCTGGCCTCCGATCAGGCATTCAAGGCCGCCGTGGAAAACCTTTCGAAGAAGCAGGCGTTTGTTTCGCGGCTGGCGAAAGCGCCAAGCATTCCCGATTATTCTCCCGCGTCCCCGACCGTGGCCGTGGAACCACTTCGCGAACCGGACTGGACGTCGCGGAACTGGGAGCAGGAAGCTAAATCCGTCTCCGCGGCTCTGCGAGTGTTTCCGCAACTGCACAGCTCTCGCGTCGCCTATCACTTGATCTACACGACGAGTTATCTGCTCAATAGCGAAGGGACGAAGATTCGCGCCAATCACAGCCTGGCCGCGGTGGAGGCGAGCCTGGAGACGGAGTCGGACGACGGGATGCCCCTGCACAATTTTTTCGCCGTCTATCGCAGCCGCCCCGATCAATTGCCCGCTGCTGACGCCGTTCGAAAGGACCTTGAACTAGCCGGAGAGCAGTTGATCACGCTCCGTGTGTCGCCTCCCGCGCCCAATTATGATGGCCCGGTCTTTTTTGAGCCGCCGGCGGCAGGATCGCTGCTGGCGCAGATGCTGGGAACGTCTATGTCCGGGGCGCGCGGTCCGTTGGCAACGCAATCGGGCTTCGAACAATTAATGGAGCGGCTGGGTGGACGCAGCGAATGGACAGGAAAGCTGGGCACGCGCGTTTTGCCGGCGAACGTCTCTATCGTGGATGACCCAACCGCGAAGCAGTTCGGCGGACAAGATTTGCTAGGGACGTATGCAGTGGACGAAGAAGGCGTGAAGGCGGAACGCGTGCAGGTGATCGATAACGGAATCCTGCGCGATCTGCTGATGTCGCGCCGGCCGGGTCCTGATCTCATGCACTCGAACGGTCATGGACGCGCCGCCTATCTTGCCGACGCACGCCCGTTGATCAGCAATCTTTTCTTTACTTCGACATCCGCCGAGTCTCCCACCGATCTGAAAAAGAAATTTCTGGACACATGCAAGCAGAACGGAAATAAATGGTGCCTCCTCGTGCGCGCGATGGACAATCCCGTCCTCGGCGTGCGCGAGCAGGACGACCTTTCCGAAATGGTGATGGGCGCCGCGTCCGGCGCCGCCACCGGCGACCGTTTGCCGTTGCTGGTATATCGCGTCAATGTCGACGATGGAACGGAATCATTGGTCCGTGGCGCGCGGCTCGCCGGACTGACGTTGCGGGCGATACGAAACATCGCCGGCGTCGGAAGCGATGCCACACCGTTTAACTTCACGCAGAGCCAGCGGGCGGGTTTTTCCGGAACCGCCCTGGCGGCTTTCGGTTCAGCCGATTCCGGCGTTCCAGCAACCGTGATCGCGCCCTCGCTGCTGTTCGACGACGTCGAAGTTCATGGCGCACGCGGTGAGCCGGAGCGTTTGCCGCTGGTGCCACCGCCACCGATGAATTAGGTGCCTGGAACAGGGCCGTCTTACGCGTTGGCCATGTCAAGGTAACGCACCGCTGAGTACTGGGTCGGTTTGGAGGGCCAATCTTGGTTCACTTCCGGTTTGCCGACCATTCGTCCAGAAGCCTACCCTGCTCACCAACGGATGCAGGGTCTCCTCCACCAGCACGCCTCCGACGTGAGCGATCGCGTACGCCGCTGTACTAGTCGTTGAGATTCAACGTCGCCTTTGCGTTCTCCACCACTTTGATCCACCTAGGGTCGAGCGAGGCGGCGTATTCGTCGTGCCAGTTCCACCACTTGTACGGCGGAGTCTGGGGGTAACCCTCCGGCGAGTCCTCCCACTCCTCCTGGCGCCCGAGCGGAGTCACGTCGAGGTAGCTCCAAGTGCTTCCCATCGCCTCGTCGCCGCGGTTGTTGATGAAGTAAGTGCGAAACACACGCTCGCCGTCGCGGAAGAGCACGTTCGTGCCGTGCCACTGGTCTACGCCGAAGTCAGTGTCGAAACCGTCGGTTATGGTGTACCACGGCATCTCCCAGCCCATCCGTGCCTTCACGTGCGCGATGTCCGTCTGTGGCGCGCGCGAGACGAACGCGAGGGTGGTGTCGCGGGCGTTCAGATGGGCGACATGGGCGACCTGGTCGGCCACCATGGAGCAGCCGCGGCAGGCATGCTCGGGCCAGCCGAACACGCCAGGCTCGAAGAAGGCGCGGTAGACGATCAGCTGACGGCGGCCGTCGAACAAATCGAGCAGGCTCGCCTTGCCCTCGGGCCCGTCGAACTCGTACTCCTTCTCCACGGCCAGCCACGGCATCCGCCGACGCTCGGCGGCCAGCGCGTCACGGGCGCGGGTCAAGTCCTTCTCCTTCACGAGCAACTGCTCGCGTGCAGCCTCCCACTCCTGCGTCGACAGGATTGGTGGTGTGTTCATTGCGAGATGCCCTTTCCGGTGCTCAACGTCTCTCTCCTTGCTTGTTGCCATCTTATTTCTCCTTTGTTTTTTGAAACAGACCGAAACCATTCGCCTTGAAAAATTTCCTGAACTTCCCAATGCACACCGCCAGAATTCCTCCCGTGGATCCCGCTCCGGCGGCCATCACTGCTGCGCTTGCGATGCATGCTGGGCACATATTTCCCTCCTCTGAACTTCTAAGTCGTCCTCGCCTCAGTGGGACCGCGGCGCTTCCGCTCGCTGCCGCATACGCTCGACAAAGTTAAGCTGCGCATCCGATACATGCCATACAACTTTCTTGCCTGGTACCAATTCAGTGATCTCCTGGGTGCTGCGGTGAAAGTCTTTGTAGTGGAACTTAAACTCTGCGCCGAGTTTGTCGGCACTACCGTCAATTTCTTCTGACCACCACCCACGAACGTTGTTGACGGCGTAAAAGACATCTGTGGGAGGTTGGTCGACTGCAAAAGAAAACTTTAATTCTGATCTTTCATGTCTTGCTCTCCTCGCTGCCAATGGCTGGGCCTGGTCGGCGCCTCAATTCCTACCCCTTACTGCGGCAAGCACCAGACTTCTTTGATTTTGCAAAGTCGTGCAAGCATCTCTTCATATTCTTTGTTGATGGCTGTTCGTTCCGTTACCCCGACAAACTGGACGAAGTATCCGTGGGGACCGTGAAGTATGACAAAGGGACCCGGGCTGGCCTGCCAGCGCCCATGCTCGCTGAAATAATGCAGTTGTTCGGGAGTCGGGCTTGCCCCGCCTACGTCTTCATTGGATACATTCGGGGCATAGTGCATTACGTGAGGAACGTTGGCAGTAGCCACATTGTCATTTGCATCCGGATTGATGTAAGTCCTAAGGATTGGAGACTGCATGTATGAAACACCGGCTCGTTCCGGGGCTTTGTAGTAATGTGTCCTGTAACGTTCCTGGATGATCTTCTTCAGTTCGCGCCTTGGCGCCCGCGTCATCGAAGGAAATCGGGTAGAGAATATCATCTCTATATTTTGTGAAGGGCCAAGAGCCGCGGAACGTATCGTCGCCGGTTCGAGCGACCAAAGCGTGGAAACCATTCGTCCCCTTGCGGGCAACTTCAAAGCCCTTGTCAGGGTTTAAAACATATACGGTCGCATTGTCTCTGAGGTGCGGTGGGAGTGCGCTGAGCGCCAGCTGAATCTCCAGATCTCGCGGCAATGGTTCGATTTTATTCGCCCCGCTGGCAGCCGGTTTGTTTTGTGCGCTCGCTGTGAGCAAGAAAAATAGACCTGCAATTACCGTAATTGTCTGGAGCTTTCTCATTTTGATCTCCTTTTGGCTTTTAGACTTCAATTCTTCTGCTCGATCTTGATATCGGTTTTCCCCAGCCCCTTATTTATTCTGGTTCGGCTGCCCTTTACCTGCCGTAATCAGGCTGCGTAAACTCTCGTTGATAAGAAAGCCCCATGCGCCTGAACAGTCACCGTAGCATTCGATGGCAGGAACCAAGCCGACGTGCGTAAAGCGGAGTGCGGTCTTGCCGTCCTTCTTGCTGATCTCAAAGACAATGTCAGTGCCTTTCCACTCGGTCTTGTCTTTGACAAAGTTAATCTGGCTGTCCGAGACATGCCATACGACTTTCTTACCTGGCACCAGTTCAGTGATCTTCTGGGTGCTGCGGTGAATGTCTTTGTGGTGGAACTTAAACTCTGCACAGAGTTTGTCGGTACTACCGTCAATTTCTTCTGACCACCACCCGCGAACGTTGTTGATGGCGTCAAAGACTTCTTCGGGAGATTGGTCTACCGTAAAAGAAGTGGTGTAATTTTTGGTCTTCATCGTCTGTTCTCCTTTCGCTTCTGTCGTTAGATTTGCAACGTCATCCCAAATTCGCCGCGGTCTGCGGCACGAAAGCTGCGAACTGGCGATCGAGCGCCTTGACTGCGCCAGTGCGCCAGCCCTCGGCGATGGACAGGGACGCGGGGTCGGGAAAGATTTCGTCTTCGCCTTTTTCCAACCCATCGAAGATGCCCTGCGCCGCGGAGGCGGGCGAGGCCTTCGGTATCTCGAAGCCGCGGTTCATATCCGTGTCGATGGGGCCCAGGACGACGGCATGAACCGAAACGCCTTGGCTGGCCAGGAGCGCCCTCAGTGACTGCGTCAAGTTGAACGCGGCTGCCTTGGAAATGGAGTAGGAGGGTATGACCGGCAAGGCAGCGAGGCCCGCCAAGGACAGGTTGTTGACGATGGCCCCTTTGGAGCGTTTCAGCAGCGGCAAGAACGCGTGCGTCACTTTGAGCAAACCAAAGAAATTGACCGCCAGGTGCTGTTCGATCACGTCGAGATTGCTGAGATCGTCGAAGATGGCGACGCCGGCATTGTTGATGAGGACGTCGAGGGCGCCGACCTCGTCGACCGCCCGCTGGATCTGCGAAACATTGGTCACGTCCAGCGTCAGGGGCGTGACGCGCCGATCCGCGTGGGCCAGGGGCTGACGCGTACCGGCGTACACCCGCTTCGCGCCTCTCCTCAAGGCTTCCTCAACCAGCGCCTTTCCGATGCCACGATTTGCCCCGGTTACCAAAACTGCTTTGTTTGCAATTGTCATATATCCTCCTACCTAATTAGAAGTCTCGGGCGGCGAGGCTTAATCTCTAAGCCGCCTCTATAGGTGTGACGGGTGAAGGGAGTTCATTTCGACAGAGCAGGCAGGAAAAAGTCAGCCCCGCCTTTGGAGCAGGAATTGTCTTACTGCCGGGTCCTCGGCCAGGCCAATTGCCCGGTCGAAAGCATCCACGGCCTCAGATGTTTTCCCTAGCCGTTGCAACAGATGAGCGCGAACCGCCCAATAGGGTTGATAAGCGGAAACATCGTCCGGGTCGATCCCATCCAACACCGCCAGCCCCGCTTCAGGTCCGTTAGCTTCGCCAACCGCCGCGGCAAACCCAGTTCGCGTGCCAAGCGTCGGGGAGATGCGGATCAGCTGTTCGTAGAACAGCACGATCGCAGTCCACTCGGTCCGGCCGCTGCGCGCTCGCTCAGCATGCACCGATTGAATCGCGGCCTCGAGTTGAAACCGGCCGGCGCGGCCGCGACTCGACGCTTCGGCGAGATGTGATTCCGCCTCTTTGATCAATGGCAGAGACCACTGCTGTGAATCCTGCTCCAAGAGTGGAACGTACCGGCCGGCCGGCCCCCGTCGCGCCGATCTGCGGGCTTCGCAGTGGAGCATGAGAGCCAGCAGACCCCGAACCTCCGCTTCCCCCGGCATTAGCTGGAGAAGAACGCGTCCGAGCCAGACTGCCTCCTCGGCCAGATCCCGTCCACGCTGGTCAACGCCCGCCATGTCATCCCAGCCGATTCCGAAGGCGGCATAAATCGCTTCCAGCACCGCTTCGAGCCGCTGCGGCAGTTCACGCTGTAGCGGGACCTCGAATTGAATACCGCTGTCACGGATCTTCGACTTGGCACGCACCAGGCGCTGCCCCATCGTCGTCGGTGAGATCAGGAAGGCATGGGCGATGCGTACGGCATCCATGCCCAGAACGGTCTGGAGCATGAGCGGCGTGTGCATGGCGGGATCGATCGCCGGGTGGGCGCATACGAAGAGCAGTTTCAACCTTTCATCTGGAAACTCCGGCGACAAGGTCATCTCCTGGGACTGCTTCCTGAGGAGCAGGAGCGTGGGTTCGCTCGCCTCGGCTACATGCCGGTGGCGCACATGGTCGATAAAGGAGTGGCGCGCCGCCGTCAGCAGCCAGGCCTCCGGATTTTGCGGCACGCCGTCCCGCGGCCAAGTCGTGAGTGCTGCTACCAGCGCGTTGCTGAGGGCGTCCTCCGCGCTGGCCACATCGCGAGTGTTTGAGGAAAGGTAGGCTACCAGACGACCGTAGGACTCGCGGGCTACGCGCTCAATCGTCCGATGTGTGCTTTCCAGACCGCTTCCATTCATCCCGTGACCCGGCGCATGTATTCGGGTGAAACGGGACGGACCTCCACGGCACCGATCGAGGCGGCCGGGCAGCGCGCTGCCCAATCGAGCGCCGCGTCCAGCGAGGGGAGTTCCAGGATTGTGAATCCCCCCAGTTGCTCCTTGGCATCCGCGAAGGGGCCATCCTGTACGTGCCGCTTTCCTTCCTTAAGTCGCACCGTGGTCGCAGTCTCCGGAGCTTGAAGTGGATTGCCACCGACGAAGATGCCGGCTTCGAGGAGCGCCTTGTGGTACGCCCGCCAGGCGCCGAGGTAAGCGTCGGTTTCGTCGTTATTCCGTGCCGCGAAAGCTTCTGGTGATTCGTAGATTAGCAGGGCGAATTGCATCAACTTTTCTCCTTTGGGAACATTCTGAGCGCCTTTGTGCCGCCTGATTGTATGACGGATGAAAGGCGGCCCATTCGACAGATTTCAGGAAATCTACAGGAATTTCAAGCAGCCATCAGCGAATTGACGGACGCCGTCGCGGGTTCTGCCCGGATCACGGGCTACTCGGAAGCTACCCCTTGCCGCTGCGGCCCTTCTTTCCCAAACTGACGCAGTATCCACCGTTCCCGATTCCGCTAGGCTGGATAGCAATTGCATTTTGCTGCGAGGCGCTTCCCCGATATGGGTCTCTGCACGGGTTCGCGCCGCGCTTTCCACATCGCGGCATCGTATAATCTTTTTGGGGACCCCCTATCACACGCTCTCCCAGTTCGGTCAAGCAGATGGCGGCGCTCGGATCGATCGGGTCCGCATTAGTTCTGGTGGGGCTGAAGGTGTTTCTCGCCGTCGCCACCGGGAGCCTTGGCGTGCTTTCCGAGGCGCTGCACTCGGGGCTCGATTTGATCGCCGCAATCCTGACGTGGTTTTCAGTGCGTGTCTCCGATCGGCCTGCCGACTCCGACCATACCTACGGGCACGGGAAGATCGAGAGTTTCTCCGCGTTCGTCGAAACCGGCCTGCTACTCGTGACTTCGGTCTACATCATCTTCGAGGCATTCGTCCGCCTGTTGTACAAGCAAGTGCACCTGGAACCGAGTCTGCTTGTCATTTTAATTCTGGGTCTCGCGATGGGAATTGATTTGATCCGCTCGCGCGCGCTCGCGCGTGTGGCTCGCGAATATCCTAGTGAAGCGCTCGAAGCCGATGCGCTGCATTTCTCCACCGATGTGTGGAGCACTTTTGTCGTGATTCTGGGCATGGCCGCGGTGTGGATCGGCCAGAGGACTGGCGTCACCTGGCTGCAAGACGCCGACCCCATCGCCGCGCTCGTTGTCGCCGCGATCGTGATTTGGATCGGGTCGCGACTGGGAAAGCGCACTCTGGACGCGCTGCTGGACGCGGCCCCCGCAGGCTTGCAGCAGCGCGTTGCCACAGCCGTCGCGAACATGGATGGCGTGATATCGACCGAGCGCGTCCGCGTGCGCCGGGCGGGGAACCAGCATTTCGTGGATGTCACCATCAGCGTGCCGCGCTCGGCGAGTTTCGAGCAGGTGCATGCCATTTCCGACGCCGTCGAGCATCGCGTCGCCGAAATTGTTCCCGCGGACGTGATGGTCCACATGGAACCGCGCGCCGCCGTGGGAGAACACCTGTTCGACAGGATTCGCGTAATCGCGGCGCGGCGCGGCCTCTCCATCCATGAGCTTTCCGCGCATCATCTCGACGGGCGATTGTTCATCGAGCTGCACCTGGAAGTGCCCGAGCAACTGAGCCTGCGAGACGCGCACCGCCGCGCTTCAGAACTCGAGGAAGAAATCCGCACGCTGGGCGACGTGTCCGCTCCGGCGAGCGGCGCCGCGCCGATCGTGAATATCCACATCGAGCCGCTGGGGACGCACATCGCGTCCGTGGATGGCCAGCGCGGAGAAATGACGGGGCTCGGCCGCGCCATCGAGGTCTACATCAATAGCCTGCCGCGCGAATTTCACGAGCTCGTGGATTGCCACGAAGTGCACGTCCGCCAGGTGGAACACAAAATTCTGGCTTCCTGCCATTGCGCGATGGATGGCAGCTTGCCGATCACGCAAATCCACGATGTCACCGCTGCGCTCGAAGACCGCGTGAAGGAGAAATTCCCGCAGATCGCGCGGGTCACGATTCACCCCGAGCCCGTTGAAGAGCGGTGAGGGTACAAAGATTTGTCTTGTAAATCTCCCTAAGCGAAACGCGATTCACGTTTCAGAGGCTAGAGAGTCAGTGTGGGAACTGCAATTCGTGAGTGTCATGTGTCGCACCTACGGTGCTCAGAATTCCTCTTGCCATCGGTCCCAGCCCTTCCGGGCTGGGCTACGTTCTGTCGCGCCTCTGGCGCTGTGACATTAGCGCGGTCGATTTGGAAAGGCGGGGCCACATGTCACTCTCTTTTGCCCATCCAAAACAGCGCGGCCAGCGCGAAAATAGCTGGATAACAGGTGACGACGTAACGAGGTTCGGGAGCTTCAACGGTGGTAAGAAATGCTGTGCGGACTAGCATGTAGACCACCAGCAGCGCGATGCCCCAGAGATTTGGCGTGTCTTCATTTTGCGGACTGGGCATGCGCGATCCGGGGGCGCGCGAATCAACAATGGCCGTGCGAGCGTAGCGCCGGGCTGCCCAAATTCCGGCCAGCGCGAGGGCTGGATACAGGTATCCCAGCGTACCGAACCCTGCCGTCGTGAGAAAACTCGCATGGGAATCTTGCCAACTGTCCACAATCGGCCAGACTTTTCCGTCGATCGGCAGAATTTCCGTCCGCGGCGTGAACCAAAGGGTCAGCGCCCGTCCAAAGGGCGCCCAGAGCAAAGTTCGCAACGGATGCCGCCTGGTTCGCTCACGGGCAATCTCGGCAAATCCGCGATCTATCTCAGGCGAAATGTCCAGGGTCGGAGTCTTGTTATATTCGTCGAACAATTCAGCGACTCGGTTTTTTTCCTCCGATGAGTCAAACGCTGACGCGGGAAAATCGTCGATCATGACTGGCTCTTCGTCAAGCTTCCAGACGGAAATGTAGACGTCGCGGAACCGCACCATCCAGGTGTTGGCCCACTTGTAGTAGCCGACTGGCGCATATTCGCCGGAGGTCGTGGTGTACCGGGCCGCGCTGAACTGGAGTTTGTGCAAGGAAATCAAATTGCGCGCCACCCACGGCATCAACGGCAGGAAAAAGACAGCCGACATCGCCACGCCGGACAACACCACTTTGCGCCAGCCAAGTGACCTCCACCAGCGGAGCGCAAACACCGCGCCCGCCACCGCCAGCAGAAGCGGCATTTCCGGACGCACCAGACTCGCGACGCCTGTCAGGAATGCGCCCAGCAAAGTGGCGGTTGCCGCGGTCATCCGCAGAGGGTGGCCCCTGAAAGGAAACTCCGTAGTTTCCCGTTTCAGGCCCAAGACGAAGAAAACCAATGCAGCCGTGGTGAGAAACGCGGCGAGGACTTCGGACAGGATAGCGGCAGTGTAATTCGCCAAAAACGGGCACGTGGCGGCGAGCCACACCCCGGCGATCGAAACGCGCCGGCGGGCCGCCGACGGAGCAAGGGCTGCGGCGAGCGCCGCCGCAAGGAAACAGGTACATAGGTCGAGTCCGGCCTGAGACAACACAATGGCGCGCTCGGAGCGTCCAAGTACCAGAGCGACTCCGGCAAGGAACGCCGGATAGCCCGGCATTCGGAGGTCTGTCGGGACCAGTTGGCCGTTTAGCCACAAACCATAGATATGATGATCCGCCCAATTGCGAGCGAGTTGAAGATATAATTCGCTATCACCTGCCGGGGCTGGGAATTGCAGGGCGAACAGCAACCGCAAGGCAAGCCCCGTCACCATCGCCAGGAACGCGTGTATGCAAAGAGCGGTGACGCCGATGCGGCGCGCGGGTATCATCGGGTTATCAGGGCATCCTGGCGCCAGGTCATTTTTGGGCGAGCTCCCCTTCGGAACTCAGGGTAAACAAGTAGAGGCCGCACCCGTAAAGAATTTCCGCCGGGCGGCTAGCTGGGAATGAAAGCATGAAGCCACGCAAGCCCATATTCTACGACGAACGGCGCCGGCGGTGGCGGCGCACCAGCAGGGTGTTGGAAATTTGTGGCGCGATTTTTACGCTTCTACTGATCACTTTTTTCATCAGCGTTCTCGTCAGTCCCAGTTTGCCTGAACCTCTGCTGCCAACCAACCGAAATGCGCTTCATCCGGTAGTTGAAAAAAACCGGACGCGCATTGCCTTGAAGCGAACCGGCCGCCGGCGCCGCGTGGCTGCACTGGGTGAGGTGCCGGCAAGGTATGATCCGGTGCGCGCCGCATTTTATGTGAGCTGGGACCCGACCTCGCTCGCCGCGCTCCAGCAGCATTTCCACGATATTGACTTGCTCATTCCCGAGCGGCTGCATTCCATCACTGCCGAGGGGCGCCTCGATGTCGAACCCGATCCGAAATTGGCGGCGTGGCAGCAATCGCTGCTGCAGCAAACACCCCCCATCGAAATTCCCACGATGCCGCTGCTCAACAATTCTGACGGCACGAATTGGCTCACGGACAACATGGCGGCCATGCTCAAAAGCAGCACGGCGCGCCAGAATCTGGCACAACGATCGGTTCAGTACGTAACGCAAAACCACTTCGCCGGGCTGGTTGTGGATTTTGAAGAAATCCCCAAGAAAAGCCAAAAGGATTTCAGTCAATTCATCTCCGAGCTTGCGGCGGACTTGCACAACTCCAATCTCAAGCTGATGGTCGCCCTGCCCGCGGCGGATTGGGCGTACGACTATGCGGGCATTGGCAAGTCCGCGGACGCCGTGGTTCTAATGAACTACGACCAGCACTGGCGGACTTCGGCGCCGGGTCCCATTGCCGCGCAAGATTGGTTCGTGAGAAACATCGACGCGATCCTGAAGCTGGTGCCGCCGCAAAAGCTGGTGATGGGCATCGCCAACTATGCCTATGATTGGCCCGAGAAATCCGGCAAGAAGGCCGGCGAACAAGCGCGCGTCGAAAGCTTCCAGGAAGCCCTGGTTACCTCCTCGGAATCGGAAGCGCAAATCCAGTTCGATGCGGACTCACTCAATCCCTATTATTCTTATTCCGACGACCACGATCATATCCATCGCGTTTGGTTGCTCGACGGCGTGACGGCTTACAACGAATTGCGCGCCGCCGAACGCGTTGGAGTACAAGGCACCGCGCTCTGGCGCCTGGGCTCGGAGGACCCCTCGGTCTGGCAGATCTGGGATATCAAGCGGCCCGATGATACCACCCGCGCAAAACTTGAAGAGATGCCCCCTGGATACGACCTGATCCTTGAGGGCGACGGCGATATCTGGAAATTTGCGGACACACCGCAAAAAGGCCGGCGGACAATACGCTTCGACGCGACGACCCAGACAATTGTGGAAAACAATTATCAGGTGGTGCCGTCCTCCTACCGCATCTTCCAAATGGGCGCCGTGCCCAAAAAGATCGCGCTCAGCTTTGACGATGGACCCGACCCGCAGTTCACCCCGAAAATTCTCGACATCTTGAAGGAAAAAAAGGCTCCGGCGACCTTCTTTGTGATCGGGAGCACGGCCAACGACGCCCTGGGACTCCTTTATCGCGAGTACGCCGAAGGGCACGAGATCGGCAACCATACCTACACGCACCACTGGGCCGACAGGTCCCCGACCCAGATCGACGTCGAGCTCAACGTCACGGAGCGCCTGCTGATCAGCACGCTAGGAGTCAAGACGCTGCTTTTCCGCCCGCCCTATGGCATCGACCATCAACCGGAAACGGCAGACGAAGTGGCGCAGCTCCCCATCGCGCAATCCATGGGTTATCTGATCGTCGGCGCACGAATTGACCCGCATGACTGGGGCGAGCCTGGCGGCGTTCTCCCCGCAGCCGCGCCGGTGGTCGTGCAGCGAGTGTTGGAGCAAGCGCGCGCCAATGTCGGAAACATCATCCTGCTTCATGATGGAGGCGGCGACCGGTCGAAGACCGTGCTGGCCCTGCCGCAAATCATCGACGGCCTGCGCGCGGCGGGATTCACGATTGTTCCCGTCTCGGAACTTATCGGACAGACGCGAGCGCAACTGATGCCGCCACTTTCGTTCCGCGAGCGCCTGGTGGCTCGGGCGGACGGACTTATTTTCACGATGTATGAATGGTCCCGGTTAAGCGTTGCGTTTATTTTTGTACTGGGCATCGGCCTGGTGAGCGGCCGAACGATCGTCGTCGGCTTCCTTGCAATCGTTGAAAAGATCCGCGCGGCTCCCCCCGATCATCCTGACTTTCTGCCGCCGGTCAGCGTTTTGATTCCCGCATACAACGAAGAATCGGTCATCGTGTATACGATCAATTCGGTGCTGGAATCCGACTATCCGAAACTCGAAGTCATCGTTGTCAACGACGGGTCAAGCGACAGCACGGGCGAGTTGCTCGATGAACAATTTGGCCGCAACCCAGCCGTGCGCGTGATTCACCAGCCAAATCGCGGCAAGTCCGCGGCGCTTTCGCACGCCCTGGCAGAGGCTTCGAGCGGCATTATCGTCACCATCGATGCGGACACATCAGTCGAACCGGACGCCGTGAGCAAGCTCGTCCGGCACTTCGTAAACCCCAGGGTTGGCGCGGTCGCCGGGAATGTGAAGGTCGGGAATCGAATCAGCTGGCTCACGCGCTGGCAGGCGCTCGAGTACATCACGAGTCAGAATCTGGAGAAGCGCGCGTTCGATCTGCTGAATTGTATTCCGGTGGTTCCGGGCGCTCTGAGCGCCTGGCGCGCCGAAGCCATCAACAATTGCGGGGGGTTCAGCGCCGACACGGTCGCCGAGGACACGGATTTGACCATCACGATTCGCCGCGCCGGCTGGAAGATTAATTACGATGAGGAAGCGATTGGTTGGACGGACGCGCCCGAAAGCGCGGCGGCGCTGGTCCGCCAGCGTTTCCGTTGGACGTTCGGCACATTGCAGGCGTTCTGGAAACATAGTGACACGCTGGGGCGAAGCAAATACGGCACGCTTGGCTGGATCGCTCTGCCCAACATGTTCTTGTTTCAACTGCTGCTGCCATTGTTCTCTCCCGTGATCGATCTGCTCTTTCTCGGCTCGCTCCTCTTGTATGGGCTTTCGCAGTTTCACTTCACGCATGTGCCGCAATTGTGGACCGGCGCCGACGTGCAGCGCTCGCTCGTTTTCTTTATCGGATTCATGCTGATTGACTTTCTCACCTGCGTGATCGCGTTCGCGCTGGAGAAGCGTGAAGACTGGTCGCTGCTGTGGCCGCTGCTCCTGCAACGCTTTTATTACCGCCAGATGATGTATGTCGTGCTGTTCCGCGCGGTGATGGGTGCAGTGCAAGGCAAGTCGGTCGGGTGGCTCGGCGTCGAACCCGAAGTTCCCGATCCGGTCGCCCAGGTATAGTTGGGGGCGAATGTCAAGTTCCTCGAAGCACGCAATGTCGATCCCTGCGTTGGTCGCAGCCGCCGCTCGCGGTATAATCCCCGGATGCTAACGAGGAAAAATTCAGCCCCGATACATGGCACGACGGTTCTTTGCGTGCGCCGCGACAATAAAGTGGTGATCACCGCCGACGGCCAGGTCACGATGGGGGAACACGTGATGAAACATACGGCCCGGAAAACGCGGCGTTTATTCAGCGATAAAATTCTGGCGGGCTTTGCGGGTTCGACGGCGGACGCGCTGTCGCTTTTCGAGCGTTTTGAAGGCAAACTCCAGGAACATCAAGGCAACCTGGCAAAATCCGCCGTCGAACTGGCCAAGGAATGGCGCAAGGACCGCGCGCTGCGGCACCTGGAAGCGCTGCTGATTGTCGCAGACACGAAATCCACGTTTCTGGTATCCGGCAATGGCGATGTAATCGAGCCCGATGACGGCATTTGCGCGATTGGCTCTGGCGGCCCCTATGCGCTGGCCGCCGCGCGGGCCCTTGCCAAGCACACCAAGCTCTCCGCGAAGGACGTGGCGCAGGAGGCCATGCGCATCGCAAGTGAGATCTGTATTTTCACGAACGCGAATTTCACAGTCGAGGAGTTGTAGCGCCCGCTTTCAGGCGGGCGTGTGTTTGAATCTAGAGTGCCCCGACAGGGTCGGGGCGCTACAATAGCACCTCAAGATCGGGCGATGTTTGAACGGCGTAACACAGGAATCCTGCATCGCATAAAGGCGGGATGCAATCATGGTGATCTATCTTCCCGGCGACCAGCGCGAACCTCAGCCCGCGCCCGAGCCATCGTTCGACGAGCTGACCCCGCGTGAAATTGTTATCGAACTAGATAAGTACATCGTCGGGCAAGCAGCCGCCAAGCGCGCGGTTGCCGTCGCTCTGCGCAACCGTGTCCGCCGGCAGAAACTTCCACCCGAAATGGCGGAAGACGTTCTCCCCAAGAACATTCTGATGATCGGCCCGACCGGAGTCGGCAAGACGGAAATTGCGCGGCGCCTCGCCAGACTTGCCGGATGCCCGTTCGTGAAGGTGGAAGCTTCGAAATACACCGAGGTCGGCTACGTCGGGCGCGACGTCGAATCCATGGTGCGCGACCTGGTGGAGACGTCCATCGACATGGTGCGTGAGGAAAAACTCGACGAAGTCGCCGAACGCGCCGAACAAGCCGCGGAAGAGCGCGTTCTTGACCTGCTCCTCCCGGCCTCGCCTCTCACTCCCGCGGAGCCGGATGCCACGACAGCGATTCAAACCGAATCCCATCGGCGCGATCAGGCCGACCGCACACGCGAAAAACTTCGCGCGCAGCTTCGCGACGGCAAGCTCGATCACCGCCTGGTGGAGGTGGAGGTTCGCGAGCGCTCCGTGCCCGCGTTTGAAATCATTTCAAACCAGGGTGTCGAGGAAATGGACGTCAACATCAAGGACATGCTCTCGGGGCTGTTTGGCCAGCAGAAGAAACGACGAAGAATGACCGTCGCCGAGGCATTCGATTACCTGATCCAGGAAGAAGAAAACAAACTGATCGATATGGACCAGGTAACGCGTCTCGCCGTGGAGCGCGCCGAGCAGATGGGCATCATTTTCATCGATGAGATCGACAAGATCGCCGGACGCGAGTCCGGCCATGGCCCGGATGTTTCGCGCGAAGGCGTGCAGCGTGACATCTTGCCGATCGTCGAGGGCACCACGGTCAACACCCGCTACGGCATGATCCGCACCGATCATGTTCTCTTCATCGCCGCCGGCGCGTTCCACATCACGAAGCCTTCGGATCTGATCCCCGAACTTCAAGGGCGCTTGCCGATCCGCGTTGAGTTGATGGCGCTGGGCGAAGCGGATTTCGTCCGTATTCTCACCGAGCCGAAAAACGCACTCATCAAACAGTACGTGGCGCTGCTTGAGACCGAAGGCCTGAAGCTGAATTTCACCGAGGATGCCATCGCGATGCTGGCTCGCTTCGCCGTGATGGTGAACGAGCAGACGGAAAACATCGGCGCGCGGCGGCTTCATACCATCCTCGAGAAAGTCCTCGATGAAATTTCCTTCGAGGCGCCGGACCTGAAGAAAAAGAATGTGAAAGTGGACGGCGCGTACGTTACCAAGCAGCTTGCCGACATCGTCAAGAATCAGGACCTGAGCCGGTATATTCTTTGACGCGATGAGCCGCGCCGCCGCACAGGTTGCGTTTGGATTTTGTGTGCTGGCGTGTGCGCTCGTGATTGGATGCGCCGCGCCCGGAGAACCCTCCGCGCGGCACCCGGTTATCCCAACTGCGATCACCGACCTGACCGCGCGTCAATCCGGAAGCGCAGTCGTGTTGACGTTCAGTCTTCCGCATGAATCAACGGATCATGAATCCCTGGCCGAGGCCCCAACGATCGAGCTCTATCGCGCCGCACTGCCTCCCGGAGCCGCTCCAGGCCGGAAAACTGCATGGCGGCTGGTGTACACCATCCCTTCCGAACGTGTGGACTCCTATGTAAAAGCAGACCGCGTGGAATTCCGGGACCCGCTTACCCCGGATAACCTGGGACAAACGGGCGGATCGCCTTTGACCTACATGGTCCGCACTCGAGCGGTTAAGAGCCGTGCCTCGGGGGATTCCAATATAATTACGTTGCGTATTTATCCGCCGCCCGGACCGCCGCGGGACCTGCGCGCCTCCGTCACAGAATCTGCGGTTGTGCTTTCGTGGAACGAGCCATCGGCAGCCGACACTGCTCCGAAGACGGCCGGCTATCGTGTGTACCGTGCGGAGATCGAACCTGGAGAGGAATCCACGCAGCAGCAAGTATCGCAAGTGAAGCTAAAATCGCCGCTCACGATGCAAGGATCATCCTCTTCGCCTGACTTCAGCGATACGCATTTTGAATTCGGCCACACTTATCTATACACGGTTCGAGCGGTCGCCCAGTATGACGCGAACATGATTGAATCCGCCGATTCTTCGCCGGCCGTCGTGACTCCGCGAGACATCTTTCCACCCGCCACGCCCGTGGGGCTCGAGGCGGCGATAATACCTGCAACCCCGGGGGTCCCTGCGCGCGTCGAACTATCGTGGGCGATCAGTTCCGAGGGGGATCTGGCCGGCTACCACGTCTACCGGAGTGACCGCGAAGACACGCCGGGGGAACGCCTCAACTTCGAGGTATTGCCCAGCCCGACGTTTCGTGATATTTCAGTGGTGCCCGGCAGGCGGTATTTTTACCGCGTTTCAGCAGTCGACCGCGCCGGGAATGAAAGCCCTCTTAGTCCCACGGTCCAGGTTGAAGTTCCATAGTTAGCAACAGAGAGAGGTTGGAATGGCAGCCCGACCCCAGCTCCCGGGTATGAGGTGGCTCCATTGGCTGCACAACGCGGCGTTGCGCATCGGTGTCCTCACTGGAGTATATCTATCCTGCGTTTTCGTCGCCTGGCTATTTGTCGCGAATCGCGTCCCCGAACTCGGATCCTTCGCCGGAATCCGCAATCTCGCCGCTGGGGCGGCGGCCATCCTCCTGATGTCGATTCCCGTCTTGCGCTTCCGGCGCGAACCGGTGAGAATGTTCGTTTCCGGACTAACGGCATGGACGCTACTGACCCTAACCTATCTTGGAATGGAGATGTACTTCTCGCTTCTCGAGAGCCGCATGGGAGCGTTTCACATTTTCATGCTCGGTGGAGTTTCATACGGCTTCGTGGCCGTATTCCACTGGGTCTTATTGCTTTGCGTGGAGGCTCGCCACCGGCACGTAACGCGATCCGACCAGGCACATGTCTCCGCCCCCGGGCCCCACGTCCACTAATCCGTCAAAAACCTGCACACGGGTGCGGGCTCAACTTTTACACTGAACGCCCCGGCGTCGCCGGGGCGTGGAGTCTGCCACAAGGAAAGGGACATAGGCATCAATGAAACTCTGCCGTTTTCAGCCGCGCGTCGTTTCCGCGGACAAAATTGGTGCAACCGTTCATCCGGAAGTTCTTCAGGGCGTCATTTCCGGTGACACCGTGCGCGAAATTTCCGGCGACATGCTCGCGCGCTGGAGCGTGACAAACCGGTCGTGGCCGCTCACCGACGTGAAGCTTCTCCCGCCGGTCCAGCCGAGCAAGATCGTTTGCCTCGGCAGGAATTACGTCGAACACGCCGCCGAATTCAACAATCCCACGCCCAAACAGCCGCTGATTTTTCTCAAGCCTCCGTCGTCACTTCTCGCGCCCGATGATCCCGTGGTCCTGCCCCCGGCTGTTGGGCGCGTGGATTTTGAAGGCGAGCTTGCTGTCATCATTTCGAAAGAATGTTCCCAGTTGCGAGACGGCGACGATGTCCGGCCCTACATTGCCGGGTACACGTGCCTGAACGACGTGAGCGCGCGCGAATACCAGGCCCTGGATAAGCAGTGGACCCGCGCCAAAAGCTTCGACACGTTTTGCCCGCTAGGGCCTGTCCTCGAAACCGAATTCGACCTTGCCTCCGGCACCGTGGAAACCTTGTTGAATGGCGCCAGGAAGCAGTATTCCGCCTTCACCGCAATGGTGTTCCCTGTTGATGTTATAATTCCCTGGGTTTCACGTGTGATGACGCTGGTTGCCGGCGATGTGATCGCAACGGGCACACCGGCAGGCGTAGGACCAATGCACCCTGGCGATACCGTCGAAGTAGCCATCGCAGGCATTGGGACGCTGAGCAACCCGGTCGTCGAACGCTCGGCCTGACCTTCGCGGCGCTACCCCCACTAAGCGGGTCGCGGATCAGGACAGGGAGGCTACGAACATGAAATTCTTTCTCGACACCGCGAACTTGGAAGAAATTCGGCAGGGCGTAGCACTGGGCGTGATTGATGGAGTAACGACCAATCCCACTCTGATCGCCAAAGAAAAACGGCCTTTCCGCGAGCACATTTTGGAGATCTGCAATATTGTGAAAGATGGCGTTGTGAACGCCGAGGTGGTATCCACGGATACGGCGGGGATCCTTCGCGAGGGGCGCGAGATCGCCACATGGCATCCCAACATTGTCGTCAAGATTCCCATGATCCCCGACGGTGTGCGCGCGCTGAGCGTGCTCGCCAAGGAAGGAATCCGCGTCAACATCACGCTGGTTTTTTCTTCGCCGCAGGCCTTAATCGTGGCCAAGGCCGGCGCGTATTTCGTCAGCCCATTTCTTGGACGGCTCGATGACATTTCGTCCGACGGGCTGACCCTGCTGCGCGAGATCATGGACATCTACAAGGCGTACAATTATTCCACGCAAGTGCTTGCCGCGAGCCTCCGGCACCCATTGCACGTCGTTGCCGCCGCGCGCATGGGCGCGCACATCGGTACCATGCCCTCGAAAGTATTCGAACAGCTTTTCAAGCACCCGCTGACCGACCGCGGACTTGAAGGATTCCTGAAGGACTGGGAGAAAGCGCGCGAAACGTTGGGTGACGTGTTCGAGCCGGCCTCAGCGCGCAATCCGAGGCGTTGAACCAATTGGGAATCGATTGGCGGGTCATCATCGGAGTCTCGGCGCTGGTCATCGCTGCAGCGGCTGTGATTCTGCATCGTCACTTTCAAAAACCAGAGGATCCTGAAGACGAGGAGCGCCGCCGCCGTTTTCAGCTCAATCAGGTGGGCCGAATCGTGGAAGGCCTTGTCGTTGAGCTTGTGGAAACACCTGCAACGCCTGCTCAAGAATCCGGCGTCGCCATGCTCTCCCAACGCAAAGGCGCGCTGCCAGGCAGGACCGCAAATAGCATGCGCCGTCTGGTTCGATACAGCTACTCGATTGCCGGCGTCACCTACGAAACCGCCCAGGACGTCACGGGTCTGGAAGAGCGGCTTTGCCTGGAGCGCCTTGCCGCAGGCCAACCCGCGAGCGTGAAGTATGACCCGTCGAATCCCAGCAACTCGATCCTCGTGGCCGACGACTGGTCGGGCATTCACTAGGCTTTCATGCATTATTTTTTCCGCCTTCTTTGGATTCTTCAAATGACCGGTCGCGCCGGAGCCGCCACGTGACAAGGAAGATTTTCGCCTGTGTGACCGCGGTGATCGGTGCCGCCGCGCTGACGCTAGCCACCATGATTGGCCTGGTGCAGGGCACGATCTTGGCTGTCTCAATCGCCAATCTGTCGCTTCGTATCCTGGCGGTCGCCACGGACATTCTTTTCGGGACGATACTTCTGCTCGGATGCATCTATCTCGCGACGCACCTTGCCGTTCACATTCTCGGCGTTGGACAGGCTGATTTTCCACCTTTGCCTGAAGATACGAACCGGGCAGATCTCCCCAAAAATTAGTGGCGAACCAGTTCGAGCCTGTGCGAAAGTCTCGAAGACAACACACCATGGCCGACGACCCAATCCTCAAAGATCGCTTCAAAGACCTGCGCCGCCGCAGCGCCGAGGCGGAAGCCGGCAGCGGACTGGAACGCCGCGAACGCGAGCACAAGGCGGGCAAACTCACGGCGCGCGAACGCGTGACCCTGCTTCTCGATGAGGGCACCTTCGAGGAACTCGACAAGTTTGTTACGCATCGCTGCGATGATTTTGGCATGCAAGATGAACGGCCGCCGGGAGACGGCTTCGTCACCGGCTATGGGCGTATCGACGGGCGGCTGGCCTATGTTTTTGCGCAGGATTTTACTGTGTTTGGCGGATCGCTCTCGGAAACCAACGCGCTCAAGATTTGCAAAATTATGGACCTGGCGATGCGCAACGGCGCGCCGGTGATCGGCCTGAACGATTCGGGCGGCGCGCGCATTCAAGAGGGTGTCATGTCGCTGGCGGGGTACGCGGACATTTTCCTGCGCAACACGCTGGCGAGCGGGGTGATTCCGCAAATCAGCGCGATCATGGGACCCTGCGCGGGCGGCGCCGTGTATTCGCCGGCGATCACCGATTTCGTCTTCATGACGCGCGACACCTCCTACATGTTCATCACCGGCCCGGACGTCATCAAGACCGTGACGCATGAGGACGTCACCAAGCAGGACCTGGGTGGCGCGATGACGCACAACGCGACCAGCGGCGTCGCGCATTTCGCCGCCCGCGACGACGCCGAATGCCTGGCCATGATTCGCGAGTTGCTGAGTTTTCTTCCTTCCAACAATCTCGACGATGCGCCGCGCCGCGCGACATCCGATCCCATCGGCCGGGCCGATGCCGCGCTCGATACACTCGTGCCGGCGGATCCCATGCTGCCGTACGACATGAAGGACGTGATTCAATCCGTAGCCGACGACAAATATTTTTTCGAGGTTCACGAGCACTTCGCGAAGAATCTCGTTGTAGGCTTTGCGCGACTTGATGGACGGCCCGTCGGAGTCGTTGCCAACCAACCCGCGTTTCTTGCGGGGGTGCTGGACATCAATGCTTCGGTGAAGGGAGCGCGATTCGTGCGATTCTGCGATGCGTTCAATATTCCGCTCGTTACGTTTGAGGACGTGCCGGGATTTTTGCCGGGTGCGCAGCAGGAGTGGGGCGGGATCATCAAGC